>SNRY01000002.1_pt1 | contig 138574 bp, 64 predicted proteins | sample 4693421 | NCBI WGS metagenome assembly SNRY01 (sample SAMN11003215, study PRJNA524138) | termite gut metagenome | isolation source: Bacteroidetes bacterial symbionts from single cell of protist host amplifed... | host: Streblomastix strix ... | reverse complement strand
CTTGCTAATTTGATAGCTACGTCTTTGCAAATGTTTTGCTTTATTCCCGAATTACGAGGATTTCGGTACAGATATAATGCTCAATTGATGAAACGTATTTTGACCTATTCTTTTCCGATACTCATTCTCGGCTTGGTAGGTATCCTGAATCAAACGATAGATAAGATTATTTTTCCTTTTTTATATGATAATCCTGATGAGGCAAACGTACAGTTAGGCATTTACGGAGCCGCTACCAAAATAGCCATGATAATGGCTATGTTTATCCAAGCTTTTCGTTATGCGTATGAACCTTTTGTGTTTGGAAAAGACAAAGAGAGAGGAGACAGCCGTCCGATGTATGCTTCCGCCATGAAGTATTTTATCATATTTGCCTTATTGGCTTTCTTGGCAGTCATGTTTTACATGGACATTCTTCGTTATATTATCAGAAATTCCGACTATTGGACAGGGTTGAAAGTGGTCCCTATAGTTATGGCTGCCGAACTCTTCATGGGTATTTATTTCAATCTCTCTTTTTGGTATAAACTGATAGATAAAACGCTATGGGGGGCGTTATTCTCTCTTATCGGTTGCTTGCTGATTGTGTCGTTGAATATTATTTTCGTACCGGAATACGGTTATATGGCATGCGCTTATGCAGGGTTGGTTGGATATGCCGTAATAACCGTTCTTTCTTATATTATCGGTCAGAAAAAATATCCTATAAAGTATGATTTGAAAGGCATTAGCACATACGTTCTTGTTGCTGCCGGACTGTATGTAATAGCAAAGTTTGTCGATTGGGAAGACATAGTCATCCGTTTGTCATTCCGTACCGTTTTACTATTGATATTCGTCATTTTTATTATAAAGAAAAATTATAGGATTCCTGTTTCGTGAAATGGTGTCGGGAATTTGATAAAAGTCTTCAAACTTAAATATCTTTTATTTTAAGCACGTTATAAGAAATACCCGTATCATACACATCCATCCCTTCTGTTCGTTTCACGACTTTTACCACACGAATGGTGACAGGCAAAACAATCACTTCGTAAAGCGACTTTAATACTATCTGTACACCCATAAGCAGTAACAATTCTTTCAAAGGAACAAGTCCACTGAAAGCTATCGGAAAGAATATCAACGAATCAGCCGTTTCTCCAACTATCGTTGACCAGATAGCCCGGGTGGAAAAGTTCTTTCCTCCTTTGGCTATCTTCATCCGGCTCATTACATACGCATTCAAAAAGGAGCCTGTCAGAAAAGCAGCAAAACTGGCAAGAGCTATTCGCGGAGCCATTCCAAACACGAAATTAAATCCTTCTTCTCCTTTCCAAAACGAAGCAGCAGGGATTGCTACGGCTATTTTCGCAACGGCAACGACAAAAAAGTTCATAAGAAAACCACTCCAGATAATAAGTCGCGCTTTCTTAAAGCCCCATACTTCTACAATGCAGTCATTGATGATATAGGATATGGGAAAAACCAATAAACCGGCAGTAATAGTAATGGTAGAAATTTGGATTAATTTGGTTTCAAGCAAATTAGCAGTAATAAGGCATACGTTAAACAGAATGCCGAAAAGCATGAAAGATACGGATACTTTTTGGTTCATAAATCTTGTTTTTTACGTGGTTTACAAGCACACGATCGGATATAAATAATTGATTATCAAAAAAAACGAACCTCTTACCCCATGGTTAGCAACAAACAAGTAACAAAAACAGGTATAAAACCGGTTTGAGGCGGTTTCTTTTTGGGCAAAGATAGTTATTATTTACAAAGTGTATATATGGTTACGAAAGCTGTGTAAATTAAACTGTATCATGCCCTATTTTGCCTAGCGTAGTGGCAGGAGCGATCCTCCCCATGAGCGACAAAGCTGTAAAATTTGCATAATGGGCAATGATGACCTTCAACACTGTTAGTGGTTTTTTGAGTTTTACCCTGAATGCACTACGGGTTATATATAAAATCGTTATATTTGTTGCGACAAAAATGAATGAATAAAGTAAATGATTACTCAATCTTTTGCCTGAAATAGTATCTATTATAAAGTATAATATTCCCGTTAACATAAAAATAGTATGAAATATAATTTTGATAAAATTATTCCTCGCCGACACACCCATTCCTCTAAATGGGATTCTGCCAAAGATGATACTATTCTACCGATGTGGGTGGCAGACATGGATTTCATGACAGCTCCCCCTGTAATCGAAGCTTTGATAAAAAGGGCGCAATATGGTATTTTTGGTTATACAAAAGTTCCTGACGCCTACTACGAAGCCATTACCGGCTGGTTCAGCAGACGATATAGTTTTGAAATACAAAAATCATGGATACTTTTCACTACAGGCGTCATTCCCGCACTTTCTGCTATTATCAGATCATTAACCGTCCCCGGCGACAAGATAATCATACAATCGCCCGTATATAATTATTTCTACACAACCATTTGCGAGAACGAATGTGAAGTTACTCCCAATGACCTTATATACGAAAACGGAAATTATACCGTTGACTTTGCAGGATTAGAAAAAATAGCCGCCGACCCCAAAGCCAAGCTCCTGTTACTTTGTCATCCCCATAACCCAGTGGGACGGGTATGGACAAAAGAAGAACTCGAAAAAATCGGAAACATTTGCTTTCGCAACGGAGTAACCGTTATTTCCGACGAAATACATTGCGATTTTGTATATCCGGGTCGCCAGCATATTCCCTTTGCTTCTATAAGTCCGGAATTTCTACGTCGTTCCGTGACCTGCACCTCTCCAAGTAAAACGTTTAATATAGCAGGACTTCAAGTAGCCAATATTTTTGTTAGCGATAGCGATATCAGAGAATGCATCCGCAAAGTGCTCAGTAGGAATAAAGTGTACGACGTCAACTCTTTCGCCGTAAACGGATTGATTGCCGCCTACAACGAAGGAGAAGATTGGTTACAACAACTAGTAATCTATTTGTATGAAAATTACCTGTTCCTGAAAGAATTTCTCGCAACTAATCTATCTCAACTCAAAGTAATACCTCTCCAAGCAACCTATTTAGTATGGCTTGATTGTTCTGCATTGGGAAAATCAAGCAAAGAAATAGCCGGTATATTACTGAACGAAGGAAAATTATGGTTGAACGAAGGAACCATGTACGGTACAAACGGTGATTCTTTTATGCGTATTAACATAGCTTGCCCCCGACCATTGCTCAACGAAGGACTTAACAGGATGAAACAAGCTCTCAGTCCGCATATACAATAAACCAATATCAGCAATTTTTCAGTTCCGGATAGCTGATGCGAGTATGGTAAATTGTTTTTAACTTCTCTTTAAACACTGTCTTTATCGTACTTATATCTTTAAAAGTAAGGGGACACTCCTTAAAAAAGCCCTCTTGTATTTGTGCATCTATAATCCTTTCTACCATGATGCCGATACTATCGTCCGTATATTCGGAGAGACTTCGCGAAGTAGCTTCTACAGCATCAGCCATCATCAAAATGGCAGTTTCTCTTGAAAACGGATTAGGCCCCGGATAAGTAAACATACCCTCTTCCGGTTCTTCATCCGGATGTTCGTTTTTCCAAGAAACATAAAAGTACTTGGTTTTTCCCTTTCCATGATGGGTACGAATGAAATTTTTTATTGCTTGAGGTAAATGATCCTTTTCTGCTAAACGCAAGCCATCCGGCACATGGTTAATCACCACATGAGCGCTTTGCTCATAATCCAACGTAGAATGTGGATTGAATCCACTTTGGTTCTCGGTGAAAAAAGCAGGATTCTCCATTTTCCCAATGTCATGATACAATGCCCCCGTACGTACCAATTGACTTTTTGCTCCGATGCGTATAGCTGCTTCGGTAGCCAAGTTAGCCACCTGCATAGAATGTTGGAATGTCCCCGGAGCCTCTTCGGACATTCGTCGCAGCAAACGATTGTTTATATTAGACAGTTCTACCAATGCAATGCTCGACGTAAAACCAAACACTTTTTCCAATATAAATAGTAACGGATAAACAAACAACAGCAATAAAGCATTAACAACAAAACAAAGACAAGTATGCAGATTAGGTATTGAAAAAACATCATTTCCCTTTATCAACTCATATGCACAAAAGGTTAACATATAAGTAAGCATAATGAAAAAAGACATTTGAATCAATTGCGAACGTTGCGATAATTCCCGCAAACTGAAAATCGAAACCAAACCTGCGCACAATTGAAACAAGACAAATTCATAGGGAAAACTGACAGTAACGGAACATATCAATATCGTAATCAAATGCGTCATAAATGCCGTGCGCGAATCCAAAAATACCCGGATAATAATGGGAATCATAGTGTATGGAATGGTATACACATTGAAAAAATTCAATGAAGTAATCACACAATAAAACACCACTAAAACAAAAAGCAACAGTACACTCCTTCTGTACTTACGCTCATAATAGCATCTGCGGAACAACTCAAGGTAAGTCATCAAAAAAAGCAGGAGCAAACACGTAAATAATAGTTGTCCCACAAGAACTATATGCTTTTGACCGGGCGATTCACTACGTATGTCAACTTCCTTACGCAAAGATTCCAAAATAACATAAGTTTGTTCATTGATAATTTCCCCTTTGTCCACAATCTTCTGCCCGCTTTGCACCCTGCCACTCACCTGGGAATAGGCAGCAAATATCTTCTCTTCGGCAGCAACTGTGCGCTGTTCATCCAAAATCAGGTTAGGTAAAAGATGATATTCTTCAAACGGATACTTATACAAAATATTTTTTCTATAGTAATAAAAAGTGTCTGGAGAAAAAACATATTCATAAGCCTCTTCGACTGTAAAAAGATTGACAGTCTTTCTATTTGACGTTCTTTTGTCAACTAATTGAATAGAAACAGTACCCTCTTTTTGCAGTCTTTCCGCATCTTCCGTCGAAACAATTCCCACTTCATATACGCTTTCGAGGCGTTTTTTTAGGTAAGTAATATCATCTGCAGAAAGGAAAAACGAAAGGAGTACATCATAACTTTTTTCAAACTGCTCAAAAACTTCTTTTTCTACGCTCCTATTGCGCTGATAATAAGGTTGAAAAAAAGCCCTGATACTATCCTGCTCCCGCTTGATTGTAGCTTCATTTTTAGAAATAGAAAAATCAAACGTTGCTATCAACGGTTCGTACTTCCATGGTCTATTAATATCGAAATGATAATTAAACTCACCTTCGCGGGGTAGGAAATATACAATCAGAGAAATAGTCGCAACAAATAGTAGACATTTATATATCCAATCCTTGCGCGTATTTCCTTCCTCACTGTTTTTTGCCATTATTCTTGAAATTTTTGCTAAAATACAAAAAAATAGATAGAACTTGTTTAAAATCTTATTTAAAAGGTATTTAACAATTAACCGCAATAAGAATCTAATGAAAAATAAATCAGCAGGCAACTATCCTGACAAAAATCAAATAAGTTCCGAATACTGCAAAAAATGTATTTACTTTGTGTGATTTTTTACTCGACAATGTTTCAAAAACAGATATGAAAACAACTAAGGGATGGGTAATTATTGGGATTCTTCTTTGCTTGTGTAGTTCATGCAGGAACGAGCAAAAAAATAAAGATTCTTTATCATCATTCGTAACCGCTATAAGCACAGAAGAAATACCTGAAAAATCTGAAAGAACGCAAATCGACAAATTATTCGATGATTTTATTTATAATTTTACTTCCAATCCCAAGTTGCAACAGAAACGGATTCTCTTTCCTTTATCTTACAACAACCTGAATTATTCGTCCAAAATACAGAAAAAAGATTGGCAACACGATAGCCTTTATGCTAATGAAAATTCCTATATGCTTATCTTCGAAAAGGAAGAAGACATGGAGTTGCCGAAAGATACTTCACTCACCTCCGTGCAAGTGGAATGGATTTTACCGGAAAGCCATATCATGAAAAAATATTGTTTCAGGCGTATAAAGAAAGTATGGTATTTGGAAGCTATTAATGTATTTGCTTACGAGAAAGGGGAAGGAGAAAATTTTATAGATTTCTTTTTTCGTTTTTCCAATGACAGCTCTTTTCAACAAAAACGCATCAAAGAACCTCTTACTTTTGTTACAAACGATCCGGACGACGATTTTTCCATTATAAAAACAACACTAACGTTAAATCAGTGGATAGTTTTTAAACCGGAATTTCCTATCGGCAAGATTTCCAATATTGATTACGGTCAACAAAATAACATCGGTTCTATGAAAAAGATTATAGCTTTGAAAAGTATCGGCAACGGGTTTTCAAATACACTCTATTTTCAACGGAAACAAGGCAAATGGGAACTCTACAAATTTGAAGACATCAGCAATTAGAAAATGATACGAGAATACCATAATTACTCTCTTTTATCTCACAATACATTGGGTATTGACGTAACAACTTCTTTGTTTATCGAATACGATGCGCCGGATGAACTTTATAAACTGATTTCAACTAACCGGATAAAAAAACCATACTTGCACATCGGACAGGGAAGCAATCTTTTGTTTGTGAAAGATTATGAAGGAACCATATTACACTCGCATATTAAAAGCATTGAGATAACGAAAGAAACAGAAAACGGTTTACAGGTAAAAGTCGGTGCGGGAGTAACGTGGGATGATTTCGTCCTCAGATGTGTAGAGCAGAATTGGTACGGTATCGAAAATCTTTCCTACATACCCGGAGAAACAGGGGCATGCGCCGTGCAAAATATTGGAGCTTACGGAATGGAAGCCAAAGACGTTATTTATGCTGTAGAAACGATTAATCTGGCAGGAGAGAAGCGCACTTTCTCAGCAAAAGAATGTAAGTATGCTTACCGGTATAGTATCTTTAAAGAAACGTCCATGAAAGATTACTTTGTTACTTATGTCCATTTCGCACTGAGCAAAACGCCACATCATGTTTTGGATTACGAAAATGTACGCGAGGAATTATCAAAATATTCACAAATATCATTGAAAACTATCAGAGAAGTAATCATCCATATTCGTAGAAGTAAATTACCACATCCGCAAACAGTTGGCAATGCGGGAAGTTTTTTTATGAACCCCGTCCTCACGTATGCTGCATTTGAAACCATACAAAAACAATATCCGCAAGTACCATACCACAAGCTAACCAACGATCAAATGAAAATTCCGGCAGCATGGTTAATTGAACAATGCGGATGGAAAGGAAAAGCAATAGGTGCAGCAGCTGTTCACGACAAACAACCATTAGTGTTAGTCAACAGAGGGGGCGCAACGGGAGAAGATATCTGGAAACTTTCACAAGCCGTGCAAGCTTCCGTCAAAGAAAAATTCCATATAGAAATACAACCCGAAGTGGCTATCGTAGGAAAATGAAAATTACCATATTAGGAAGCGGGACATCTACGGGTGTGCCCGAAATTGGTTGTGATTGCCGGGTTTGTACTTCTCAAAACCCGAAAGATAAAAGGTTGCGGGCATCTTCTCTCATTCAAACCGACGATAATACGACCCTATTGGTAGATTGCAGTCCCGATTTCAGGGAACAAATGTTACCTCTTTCTTTCAAAAAAATAGACGGGGTGTTGATTACCCACGAACATTACGACCATGTAGGGGGATTGGATGATTTACGACCGTTTAACCGTTTTAGTGATATTCCCGTTTATGCGGAAACTTATACTGCCGACAGCTTGCGTAAGCGAATACCATACTGTTTCGCAAAACAGAAATACCCGGGTATTCCGTTTCTTTTTTTAAAGGAAATCGAAATAAATCATTCTTTTCCTATTGGTCGTACCGAAATAGTTCCCTTGCGGGTCATGCATGGAAAGTTGCCTATTGCCGGTTTCCGTATTCACAACATGGCTTACATTACCGATATGCTTACCATGCCCGATGATTCTTTTGAAAGGTTGACAGGGCTTGATGTTTTGATTCTCAATGCACTACGTATAAAACCCCACCTCTCTCATCAAACCATCCCGGAGGCTTTGGAAACAGCTAAGCGTATAGCAGCTAAAGAAACCTATTTCATCCATATGAGTCACCATGCAGGATTGCATGACGAATTGCAAAAGTCATTACCCGAACATATACATTTGACATTCGACGGAATGGTTATCACAACTTAAGATCTGCAAAAATGTTAGAGGACATTAAGAACGCATGTCGCATAATGAATGAAGGAGGCGTCATTCTCTATCCCACTGACACAGTATGGGGATTGGGTTGTGACGCCACGAATCCGGAAGCTGTTCGCAAGTTGTACGAAATCAAGCAACGCGCCGATAACAAAGCCATGTTAGTGTTGGTTGATTCTCCCGTAAAGATTGACTTTTATGTGGAAGAGGCGCCTGATATGGCGTGGGATTTAATTCAATTAGCGGACAAGCCGACTACTATTATCTATCCGAAAGCGCGCAACTTAGCTCCTAATCTTTTGGCGGAAGACGGAAGTATCGGATTGCGGATAACTAATGAAGAGTTTTCGCAGCGGCTTTGCCAACAATTCCGCAAGGCGATTGTTTCAACATCTGCTAATGTTAGCGGGCAATCGTCCCCTGCTAATTTCAGTCAGATAAGTGAGGAAATAAAATCCCAAGTTGACTATATTGTTACATTCCGGCAAGATGACAAGAGTTATCCTAAGCCCTCAAATATCATCAAATTGGGTAAGGGTGGGTTAATTAAAATAATTAGGGGGTAATTTTCAAAAATGTCAAGCGGAAATGATGTATATTTGCAAAATGAAACGACCTATTATCATAGCGATACCGGTTATTGTATTTGTTTTCTTTTTTACCTCATACGCATGTTATGCTCAAGAGAATAAGGAGGAGAAAGGTTGTCTTGTTCCGGTTTGTGTGTACGAAGGAGAAACCATACCTTACGTACAACTCCCTGTTGTATATGTCTTCAAACCTGTTGTGTTTACAAACGAAAGGGAGAAAAAAATATATAACAAGTTAGTACGCGATGTAAAAAAAACTCTTCCCGTATCGAGAGAAGTGAAACAAATTCTTATTGAGACGTACGAATACATGCAAATGCTTCCTAATGAGAAGAGCAGGCAGGCGCATATTAAAATAGTGGAAAAAGGAGTGAAAGAACAATATACTGTGCAAATGAAGAAGTTGACTTTCTCGCAAGGCAAATTATTAATTAAGTTGATAGATCGCGAGTGTAATCAAACTTCCTATGAATTGATAAAGGCTTTTATGGGGTCGTTTAAAGCTGTATTTTATCAATCGTTTGCCGGGCTGTTCGGCGCCAGTCTGAAAAGAGAATATAATCCGCAAGGGGAAGACAGGTTAGTGGAACGAGTGGTTTTATTAGTTGAAAATGGACAAATATAAATCAGTAAAATATAGATTGTTATGACTTTTCCACAAGAATTGAAGTACACAAACGAACATGAATGGGTTCGATGTGAAGGGGATATGGCTTATGTCGGCATTACCGATTATGCTCAAACACAGTTGGGCGATATTGTTTTTGTTGATATTCCTACCGTAGGAGAAACGCTTGCCGCAGGTGAGGTTTTTGGAACGATTGAAGTAGTGAAAACGGTTTCCGATTTATTTCTTCCGGTTTCCGGCGAAGTATTGGAACAAAATGAAGCTTTGGAAACCAATCCTGAATTAGTAAACTCAGCTCCTTACACTGAAGGATGGTTGATTAAAATAAGACCGACTTCGCCCCATGATTCTTCTACATTGTTGGATGCGAAAAGATACAAAATGTTAATAAATGAATGAGGGATACTAACCTCAATCATTGATTCATAAGATTCGAATGCGATAAAAGATTTTTAAAAACCGTTAAAATAATATGAAATGAGTAAATATTTTCATTAATTTGTAATTGAATATAACGATAACGGGTGTAAATTATTTCAGTAATAAAAAATAGTATGACGACAGACTCTCACGACACGACTCAGTCTTCACTGCAAGGAGATCCGGAAAAAGAAAAAGACGTTACGGAAACTTCGGAAAATTTAACAGAAAAGGATGTTTCGACTAAAGAATCTGACAAAGTGGAACAATCCAAACGGACCTTGCAACCTACTAAAGAAAACATACTAAAACGTTTGAATGAGCTCTGTGCCGATGCTGAAAATACGAATAAACAAGAGTTGGATAACTTGAAATTGAATTTCTATAAATTGCATAATGCTGAATGGGAAGAGGATAGAAAGCAATTTGTTGAAGCAACGGGTACGGAAGAGGGTTATATACCGAAAATATCGGATAAGGAGGAAAACGAGTTTAAGAGACTCATGGCTATTATCAAAGAAAAAAGGAATAAACAGGCTGTTGAAATAGAAAAGCAAAAAGAAGGAAACCTGAAAGCGAAACTTTCTATTATTGGAAAGTTGAAAGAATTGGTGGAAACGTCGGAAGATGCAAACAGGTCGTATAATGATTTTAAAAAATTACAGCAGGAGTGGAATGAAATAAAACAAGTTCCGCAAAACAAAGTAAACGAACTTTGGAGAAGTTATCAATTGTATGTGGAGAAATTCTACGACATTTTAAAACTCAATAACGAGTTCCGGGATTATGATTTCAAAAAGAATTTGGAATTAAAGATCAAACTTTGCGAAGCGGTAGAAAGATTGTCTGACCAACCGGATGTTATCTCCGCTTTTCATCAATTACAAAAGTTGCATCAAGAGTTTCGCGAAACAGGACCAGTGACAAGAGATCTTCGCAACGAGATATGGAATCGTTTTAAAACGGCTTCTACAACGGTTAATCGCCGACATCAGCAACATTTTGATCAATTGAAAGAAGTGGAACAACAGAATTTAGATCAAAAGACTGTTATCTGCGAGATAGTTGAGGCTATTGAATATGCAAATTTAACTTCCTTTGCGGCTTGGGAAGATAAGACGCGAGAAGTGATAGCTTTACAAAATAAATGGAAAACAATCGGTTTTGCACCGCAAAAAATGAATGTGAAAATATTCGAACGTTTTCGCAAAGCATGCGACGAATTCTTTTCAAAGAAAGGGGAATTTTTCAAGGGTATCAAAGAAGGAATGAGTGAAAACCTGAAAAAGAAGGAAGCGTTATGTGAAAAGGCGGAAGCGTTGAAAGATAGTACCGATTGGAAAGAATCTTCCGACATATTAATTAAATTGCAAAAGGAATGGAAAACGATAGGCTCCGTTTCGCGCAAACATTCGGATGTTGTTTGGAAACGCTTTATTACGGCTTGTGATTATTTTTTTGAACAGAAAGGTAAAGTAATGTCGTCTTTACATTCGGAAGAAGTAGAAAACTTGGCATTGAAAAAAGCGATTATCCACCAACTTGCTACTATGGATGAATCGGCAGGTGACAAAAAGGTTGAGGAAGAAGTACGTAAGTTGGTTAAAGAATGGGGGAAAATAGGACATGTGCCGTTCAGAGAAAAAGATAAATTATATGAAGAATTTAACAGTTTAGTGGATAAGCGCTACGAACGGTTACATATCAGTATATCCGATAAGAAACTTCATAACTTCAAGTCTTCACTTTCTAATCTACAAGAAACCTCTCAATCCTTGTATAAGGAACGTGAAAAATTGGTGCGTACTCACGACCACATAAAGAATGATATCCAAGTGTATGAAAATAATTTGGGATTCTTTACTTCTTCTTCCAAAAAAGGAGAGAATTTGTTGGTGGAAGCAAACCGTAAAATTGAGAAGCTAAAGGATGACTTGGATTTGATATCCCAAAAGATTCAGATGATTAATGAGGAAATAGAAAAGGAGAGTTAACCAAATCATTCTATATTACTTTGTTTCATATTTCTTTTTATGAATTCTATGTGCATATTTGTTTCTTTGATTTCCCTTTTGATTTGTTCGATGGAGGAAAGTAATTGGGAAAGTTCATAGAGTTCGGTGGCAGCTTGGCGATCGGAGGCATTCATCGTTGTTGTATATTTACGTCCTCCCTGATATTCCAGACGTATGTTTTTATCTCGGTTCAGATAGATGAAACCTATTACGTTTCCATCTTTTCCTAAGGGATAGTCTGCTTTTTCTATTTTTATGTCGAGGTCTGTTGTTTCATAGCTGTCATTGGAAACAGGGGTTTCGGCAAAACTGCCGTCAGGAGCCATTACTTTTACACTTGCATGGTGAATACTGTTTGTTCCGCAATAAATAGAAGTCATGCTCATTGCCCCCCATTCACTTACTTGAAAACGAAGGTAAGAGCGGTTTATGTTTTTTTCTACTGTTTGGGTAGGCCAAAAGTAATTACCTGTTTCTTGGTATTCTGTGTTTTTCTCCAATACAAATCTGTTTTTGATAGTTTCCAATGACACCTGCTTTTCGATTAAGGCATTTCCCAAATAAACGAGTCCCTGTTCTTGTTCTTTTAAATTTATCCGCTGTATAATTTGGTTACCCTCTTCGCGCACGGCAAAGGCTTTGGGATAAAGTATTTTAATACTGTCTATGTGTTTTTTCGCTTCGCTATAATCATTATGTTCCAAAGCCTCGCGAGCTAATGTTAATCTTTCTGCCGCTTTCTTTTCATGGTTATTATCGCAAGCAATAAACAACAATAGTATAGTTATAAGTGTAAACAGTTTGTTCATATATTTCTTTGTATTAATAATAGGCAAAAATACAAATAATATTTAAATTTGTAGTTTTTCACCACTTGTAAAGTGGTAGCATTTGTATAGTTGAAATTTTTATGGACTCAAAAAAGCAAGAATTTATGCATTCCAACATACAGGAACTAAACGATCTGTTTTTGTTGATTTCTGAAGTGGCAGACGCTCTCTGTTTGGAATGTTATGTGGTGGGGGGATATGTACGCGATCTGTTTTTGGGACGTCCGTCGAAAGACATAGATATTGTAGTGGTGGGAAACGGTATTGAAATGGCGTACGCTTTTGCCAATAGATTGGGGAAGGATATACACGTGTCTGTTTTCAGGAATTTCGGTACGGCACAAGTAAAATATAAAGGCACGGAAGTGGAGTTTGTGGGGGCGCGAAAAGAATCGTATCAATGGGACTCTCGCAAACCTATGGTAGAAAACGGGAGTTTGCAAGACGACCAAAACCGGCGTGACTTTACCATCAATGCCATGGCTATATGCCTTAACAAATTAAGATTGGGAGAATTAGTAGATCCATTCAATGGAATAGATGATTTAAAAGAGAAAACTATCCGCACTCCGCTTAATCCGGACATTACTTTCAGCGACGATCCACTGCGGATGATGCGTTGCATCCGTTTTGCCTCAGAACTTAAATTTTATGTTGACGACGATACTTTCAACTCGCTTTGCCGTAATAAAGCCCGGATGGAAATTATTTCGAAAGAACGTATTACCGATGAATTAAATAAGATTATTCTTTCTCCGGTTCCTTCTAAGGGATTTGTTGATTTGGAAAGGTCGGGATTACTTTCTCTTATTTTTCCTGAATTAGTGGATTTGCAAGGTGTTGAAACTCGAAACGGATATTCGCACAAGGATAATTTTTATCATACCTTAGAGGTGTTGGATAACATTAGCAAACAAACCGGTAATCTTTGGTTACGTTGGGCGGCGATATTGCATGACATAGGTAAACCTGCCGTCAAACGCTGGGATTCGCGTGTGGGATGGACATTCCACAATCATAATTTTGTCGGCGAGAAGATGATTCCCTCCATTTTTTATAGAATGAAACTTCCTATGAATGAAAAGATGAGGTATGTGCAAAAACTGGTTGGTCTGCACATGCGTCCTATTGCTATTGCTGACGAAATTGTAACCGATTCTGCCGTACGTCGTCTTCTTTTTGAAGCAGGAAACGATATTGATGATTTGATGATGCTTTGTGAAGCCGATGTAACCTCAAAAAATACGGAACGGAAGGAGCGTTTTATGAACAACTTTCGATTAGTACGCCAAAAGTTGAAAGATTTGGAAGACAGGGACCGCATCCGTAATTTCCAACCTCCCATAGCCGGAGAGAAAATTATGAAGACATTCGGGCTTCCTCCTTGTCGCGAAATAGGAATGTTGAAGAATGCCATAAAAGAGGCCATCTTGGATGGAGTCATCCGAAACGATTATGAAGAAGCATACGTTTTTATGCTTCGAGAGGCTGGAAAAATGGGGTTAATCCAGATAGTATCTGATAGCTTGGATTGATGTCTTTTAAACTATTTTCATACTATTTCGAGCGATTGTTATACGGAAAAATTCCGTATTTCTTCTTTTTTTCTAATTTTGCATTATTTCTTTAAAAGAACCTAATGTTGAAAAAGACAAAGTATATTTTCGTCACCGGTGGGGTGACTTCTTCTTTGGGAAAAGGGATTATTTCGTCTTCTATCGGTAAATTATTGCAAGCAAGAGGCTATAGTGTTACGATTCAAAAGTTTGATCCTTACATTAATATTGACCCTGGAACATTGAACCCTTACGAACATGGCGAGTGCTACGTTACGGCGGATGGACACGAAGCCGATTTGGATTTGGGACATTATGAACGTTTTTTGGGTATTCAAACGACGAAAGCTAACAATATTACTACGGGACGTATTTACAAAAATGTGATTGATAAAGAACGTCGTGGTGATTATTTGGGTAAAACCGTTCAGGTAATACCTCACATTACGGACGAAATCAAGCGAAGTATGAAGATGCTTGGCAATAGATACAAGTTTGACTTTGTGATTACGGAAATAGGTGGAACGGTGGGTGATATAGAGTCTTTACCTTATTTGGAAAGTATTCGTCAGTTGAAATGGGAAATGGAGAGAGATGCGCTTTGTGTGCACTTAACATACGTGCCTTTTTTAGCTGCGGCGAAAGAATTGAAAACAAAACCTACTCAACATTCGGTGAAGGTGTTGCAATCGTCTGGGATTCAGCCTGATGTGTTGGTGCTTCGTTCCGGGCATGAATTGAATACGGGTTTGCGTAGAAAAGTGGCTCTTTTTTGTAATGTGGAAGAGGCTGCGGTGGTTCAATCGGTTGATGTGTCCACTATTTACGAAGTACCTTTAAAAATGCAAGAGCAGAAACTGGATGAGACCATACTTCGCAAAATGGGGCTTCCTATCGGTGAAAGTCCCGCATTGATTCCTTGGAGAGCGTTCCTCGACCGGCGTAATAAAGCGACGAAGGAAGTTAAAGTTGCCTTGGTGGGTAAGTACGTGGAATTGCAAGATGCTTATAAATCTATTCTTGAGTCTCTCTCTTTGGCTGCTATTTACAACGACCGCAAATTGGCGATAGAGTATGTTCAGTCCGAACATTTGACGCAGAGAAACGTAAAAGAACGTTTGGATAGCGTCAACGGTGTTGTTATTTGTCCGGGTTTCGGTTCGCGGGGAATAGAAGGTAAATTTGCCGCTGCGCAGTATACGCGCGAACAGGATATCCCTACTTTTGGTATTTGTTTGGGAATGCAGTGTATGGCAATTGAATTTGCACGCAACGTATTGGGATATGCCGACGCTAACTCTGTGGAAATGGACGAAAAAGTGAAGCATAATGTGATTGACATCATGGAAGAGCAAAAGGCTATAACTAATTTGGGAGGAACCATGCGTCTGGGAGCTTATGAATGCGTGTTGGAAAAGTCGTCCAAAGTTTATGAAGCTTACGGGGAGGAGCATATACAAGAGCGTCACAGACATCGCTACGAATTTAATAATGATTATCGCAAGGAATTTGAGAAAGCAGGTATGAAATGTGTAGGTATTAATCCGGAATCGGATTTGGTGGAAATAGTTGAGATTCCGGAATTGAAATGGTATTTGGGCACACAGTTTCATCCTGAATACAGCAGTAGTATTTTACGTCCGCATCCGTTGTTTCTTTCGTTTATTAAAGCGGCGATTAACCGTATTACCTCAAATAATTGATTTTAAAAGAATAAATTTATATGAACATGGATAAAAATACCGTCATGGGGCTTATATTAATAGGCGTCCTATTGATCGGTTTCAGTTACTTCAGTCGTCCGGGTAAAGATCAAGTGGTGGCAATGAGGCATTATAACGATTCCGTGTCTTTGGTACAAAGGCGGGAAGCAGAGTTGAAGGCTAAAGCAGAGGCAGCTTTGGCGAATGAAAAAATAGAATCCGGAGTTGACTCTACTTTTTTGTTTTTTAGTGCATTGCAGGGGAAAGAACAATTTACCGATATTGAAAATGATTTGCTAAGACTCACTTTTACCAATAAAGGAGGGCGCATTTATTCCGCCTTGTTGAAAAATTATGAAGGTCGGGATATGAATCCATTGATCCTGTTTGATAAAGAAGAAGTTTTTATGAACTTTTACTTTTATAATCTAAAGGAGACTATTCAGACGAAAGACTATTATTTCAGTGTGGCGAATAAGTCGAAAAATGGGGTAACCATGCGTTTGTCTGCCGGTGAGGAAAATTATATTGATTTTATTTATCAATTGCACGATGGCAGCTATGTGGCGGATTTTACCATCAAGGCTGTGGAAATGGGTGACAAGTTGGCTTCTTCTACTAATTATGTGGATATGGAATGGAAGCAGCGTGCACGACAATTGGAAAAGGGTTATACGTATGAAAGCCGTTTGTCGAACTTGACTTATAAGGTTGCCGGAGATGATACGAACGATCTTTCGGCTGGAAAAGGAGAAGAGAAATTAATAACGGAGCATTTGGATTGGATTGCATATAAAAACCAGTTTTTCTCCTCTGTTTTTATTGCCGACAGGGATTTCGATAAGAGTAAATTGCAATCACGACCGGAAAATCAAGGGAGCGGTTATATAAAAAGTTTTTCTGCCGAAATGAATACTTTCTTTGACCCAAAAGGAGTGGAACCCACTGTGATGCACTTTTATTTCGGTCCGAATCATTATAAAACATTGACATCTCTTGACAAAGGGCGTGAAGAGAAATGGGAACTTAATAATTTGGTGTATCTGGGATGGCCTGTTGTGCGTTGGATAAATCAATGGTTTACTATTAATGTTTTTCATTGGCTTTCCAGCATGGGACTTGGTATGGGGTTTGTGCTTTTCTTTATGACTATTATCGTTAAAATAATTGTTTTTCCGGCTACTTGGAAAACATACCTGTCTTCGGCAAAGATGCGTGTGCTGAAACCACAGATAGACCTTATCGGAGCTAAGTATCCTAAACAAGAGGATGCTATGAAAAAGCAACAGGAAACGATGGCGCTTTACAGTCAATATGGAGTTAGTCCCATGGGGGGGTGTTTGCCAATGCTGTTGCAATTTCCCATATTGATGGCTTTATTTATGTTTGTTCCGAGCGCCATTGAGTTGCGACATGAGAGTTTTTTGTGGGCGGACGACCTTTCTACCTACGATGCGCTTATCACATTTCCTTTTCATATTCCTTTCATGGGGAATCATCTTAGTTTGTTTTGCCTGTTAATGACAATAACCAATATTCTAAATTCTGTTTTTACCATGAAGCAGCAAAGTACCGGACAACAGCAAATGCCGGGTATGAAATGGATGATGTACTTGATGCCGGTAATGTTCTTCTTTGTATTGAATGATTATCCTTCGGGATTGAATTACTATTACTTTATTTCTACTTTGATCAGTGTAGTTACGATGGTGGTGCTTCGTAGAGTTACTAATGAAAAAAAATTGTTGGCAGAGCTGGAAACTCATAAAGCAAAACCTAAAAAGAAGTCAGGGTTTGTAGCACGTTTAGCTGCATTGCAAGAACAGCAACAACAGATGCAAGGAAACAAGAAAAAGTAGGGGCGACCCTCGCGGTCGCCCTGTTGGCGGGCAACCGCATTTTGAGTGACCGCGAGGGTAGGTAGCCCCTACCAAACAAAAATCAATTTAGAAACTGTTACAGGTAATCATAATAAATTATAACGGATGAAGACATGGTAAGGAAAGTATTAATCGGTCTGTGGATACTTTTTGGGGTAGGTATGGTGGCGTCGGTAGGAATTTTTTTTGCCATCAGTAAAGGTTGGATTGGGTATATGCCTGCTGTGGAGGAGTTGGAGAATCCGAATTATAAATTTGCTGCAGAAATATTTACTGCGGATTATCAGTTATTGGGCACATGGTCTGTTACGCAGGAAAACCGGGTATATATCGGTTACAAAGATTTGCCGGAAGATTTGATTCATGCCTTGGTAGCTACGGAAGACATACGTTTTTCCGAGCATTCGGGGATTGATTTCAAAGCTGTTTTTCGTGCCATTATTAAGACGGGTATATTGAGACAATCGGAATCGGGAGGGGGAAGTACTATCTCTCAACAAATTTCTAAAATGCTTTATTCGCCGAGTGTGGAAAGTAAATTGGAGCGTGTATTGCAAAAGCCTATCGAATGGGCAATAGCGGTAAAATTGGAGCGTTATTATACGAAAGAGGAACTTTTAACAATGTATCTTAACAAATTTGATTTTCTGAATAACGCTGTAGGCATTAAAACGGCGGCTTATACCTATTTCGGTTGTGAACCAAAGGAGTTGAAATATGAGGAAATTGCCGTTTTGGTGGGTATGTGTAAAAATCCTTCGCGTTATAATCCTGTCCGGTTTAATGAAAGATCGCTCAGGCGTAGGAATGTGGTGTTGGAACAGGTTAGGAAAGCAGGCTATTTATCACGAGAGGAATGTGATTCACTGCAAGGGCTTCCTCTTACGTTGAATTATCATCGGGTAGATCACAAAGAGGGATTGGGTACTTATCTCCGTGAATATTTGAGAATGGTGATGACAGCCAAAAAACCGGATCCGAACGGGAATGGTTATCGGGCTTCTTGGCAAAAGCAAAAGTTTTATGAAGATTCCATTTCTTGGGAAACAGATCCTCTTTTTGGCTGGTGTGAAAAGAATAAGAAAAAGGACGGGTCGAATTATAACATTTACATAGACGGATTGAAGATTTATACGACGATTGATTCGCGTATGCAAAAATATGCCGAAGAAGCCATAGAGGAACATTTGGGCGGGTATTTGCAAGATCGTTTTTTTGCTGAAAAAAGATACTCAAAAACGGCTCCCTATTCTACTATGTTAAGTAAGGAAGAGGTAGATGAAATATTAAATAGAAGTATCCGGCAGACAGAACGTTATCGCATGATGAAAGTTGCAGGAGCTACGGAAGCGAAAATCCAAAAAGCATTCGACACTCCTGAAGAGATGTCTGTTTTTACTTGGAATGGGGAGAAAGACACGATTATGAGTCCGCTTGATTCTATCAAGTATTACAAACATTTTTTGCGGACGGGTTTTATGTCTATGGACCCCATCAGTGGACATGTGAAAGCTTATGTAGGGGGACCGAATTATTCCTATTTTCAGTATGATATGGCAATGGTAGGTCGTCGCCAAGTGGGTTCTACCATTAAACCTTATCTTTATACATTGGCTATGGAGAATGGATTTTCACCTTGTGATTTGGTTCGCAATGTGGAACAAACTCTTATGGATGAAGTCGGTAATATGTGGTCTCCTCGTAATGATTCAAGAAATCGGTACGGTGAAATGGTTACATTGAAATGGGGATTGGCTAATTCCAATAACTGGATTTCGGCTTATTTGATGAGTAAATTAAATCCTTATGCATTGGCACAGCTTTTGCACAGTTTTGGTGTACGCAATAAAAATATCGTTCCTACGGTATCGCTTTGTTTAGGTCCGTGTGAAATTTCCGTAGGTGAAATGGTGAGCGCTTATACGGCTTTTGCTAATAAAGGCATTCGTGTGGCTCCTTTGTTTGTTACGAAGATAGAAGACAGTGACGGTAATGTGATATCTACGTTTACTTCCCAGATGGAGGAGGTTGTCAGTATGTCAGGTTCCTATAAGATGCTTGTGATGCTTCGTGCGGTGATAAATGAGGGTACCGGTAGCCGTGTTCGTCGTTTATATGGGATTACGGGGGATATTGCCGGAAAAACGGGAACGACTAATCGCAATGCAGACGGTTGGTTTATGGGTATTACTCCTTCGCTTGTGTCGGGCTGTTGGGTCGGTGGTGAAGAACGTGATATTCATTTTGATAGAATGAGTGATGGACAAGGAGCTGCCATGGCTCTTCCGGTATGGGCTATTTACATGAATAAGGTTTATAGAGATAAATCTTTAGGTTATAATCAGGATGAGTTTTTTTATTTTCCTGAGAATTATGATCCTTGCGAAGGGGATTCGTCGTTCAATGAATCTTCTTCTCGGACAGGAGTTGGTTTGGATGATTTTTTTGAGTGATTTTCACGGATATTTCCACAAAAATTTTAGTTATTTGTTCTTCCGGATTATTTAAGGTGTTTTTATGAAATTTAAAGCTATCATTCCTGCACGTTACGCCTCTACGCGATTTCCGGGTAAGCCTTTGGCTGAACTTGGAGGAAAAAGTGTGATTCAACGGGTATATGAACAAGTAATCAAGGTGTTTGACGATGTTTATGTAGCTACGGACGACGAGCGTATAGAACATGCGGTCAAATCTTTCGGAGGGAATGTTGTTATGACTTCTTCCGCCCATCAGAGCGGGACGGAACGGTGTTATGAAGCGTGTGTAAAAACGGGAGGAGGCGTTGATACGGTGGTCGTCAATGTGCAGGGTGACGAGCCTTTTGTTCAACCGTCTCAATTGGAAGAATTGGCGAAATGTTTTTGTAGTGTTTCCACCCAGATTGCTACGCTGGTTACTCCTTTTCCTGCGGATAGCGGATTCGATAGGTTAGCCACTGTCAATTCACCGAAAGTAGTGTTTGATAAAGACAGGTATGCTTTGTATTTCAGTCGCTCCGTTATTCCTTTCCAAAGAAATGTTGATAAAACTGTTTGGGCGGAAAATCACACTTACTATAAACATGTTGGTTTATATGCTTATCGTTTTGACGTATTGAAAGAAATCGTTTGTTTACCTCTTTCTCCGTTAGAGAAAGCGGAATCGTTAGAACAACTGCGTTGGATAGAAAACGGATATAAAATAAAGATAGGCATTACTTCTATGGAAACAATAGGAATTGATACGCCTGAAGATTTGAAACTTGCCGAACGTTTTATATCCCCGTTTATATAAGAGTTTATCTGAATAACTTTTCTTTGAAAGAGGAAGAAGCATGTGGGGCGGGGTGTTGAAACTGTAAAAGAACTTGCAGTAGATAAATTCTTTTCATACCAAGTCATTTATTCGGCTGATTTTAAATACCTTTGTTTTATTACTACATAAATTATTTATACATGAGACACTTATATCTATTATCTATTTTTGTTTTATTAACGATTAATAAGGCTCCTGCACGAGGTATATTTGAATTTATTTTTATAAGTAAAACTCAAACGGGTTCTTATACTTTTAAGGATGGTTCCGTTTATGAGGGTGAACTTAAAAACCGGAAACCGAATGGTAAGGGGAAAACGATTTCTAAAAAGGGGGATATTTACGAGGGAGAATATAAAAAAGGAAAACGGGAAGGATGGGGAATTTACCAATCTCCTTCTTCAGGAGAAAAATACGAGGGAATGTGGTTGAAGGATCAATTGCATGGGAAAGGCATCTATTATTTTGCGAATAATAACTATTATACGGGGATGTGGTATGAAAACATTCAAGAGGGCAAAGGGATTATGTATTATCATAATGGAGATGTTTACATAGGAGATTGGAAAAATAATATGCGCGAAGGGAAAGGCACTTATACATGGAAGAACGGTGCGAAGTACGAAGGGAATTGGTCTGAAAACAAAAAGAACGGAAAAGGGGTAATGATATGGGATGATCGATCTCGGTATGAAGGGAATTGGAAAAATGACTCTCGTGAAGGTGAAGGGGTATTTAGTTATGTAAATGGGGACAAATATGTAGGCGAATGGCATGAAGATGTGCAGCACGGTCAGGGGGTTTATACTTTTTCGACAGGAGATCATTACGAAGGAGCCTATCATTATGGAAGCCGTACGGGAACAGGCGCTTATTATCATGTCAATGGGGATAAGTATATCGGTAGATTTCGCGATGGCGTGCAAGAGGGACGAGGTGTTTTTACGTGGCAAAACGGTTCTGTTTACGAGGGCGACTGGAAGGATAACAAACGTAGCGGATATGGCATTTACAGATGGCAAAACGGGGATATCTATGCAGGCGACTGGAAAGAGAATCAACCTAATGGGAAAGGTGTTTTGTCTCTTAGCGACAGTTATAAATATGAGGGTGAATTTGTTGATGGAATGATGGAAGGGTATGGTGTGGAAATAACAAAAGACGGGGAACGTTTTGAAGGAGTTTTCAAAAAAGGGAAAAGGGACAATACATCTATTGAAGAGTCTTACAAAGAAAAGTGATATATATGGCTTTATTTTTTATGATGAATTTATTTGTGCGATATGACTGTTTATAAAATGTATAAAAGTGCGTTATTTAGGTATATTTATCATTTAAGGAGAGGATGAAGAAAAACTTTCTCATAAAGATGTTATCTTTGTGGGCAAACATAAAGAATTTTATTACATGAATGAAACACAATTATTAATAAAGGGAGTAACAGAGGGAATTCAGGAAAAAAAAGGTAAAAATATTACAGTTGTTGATTTGACCGGTATGGGAGATAGGGTATGCAATTATTTTATAATCTGTCATGGTAATTCTTCCAATCAAGTGGAGGCTATTGTTGATTCGATAAAGGAGTGTGTAAGAAAGGAAACTCACATTAAACCTTTTGCCATAGACGGACGTAGGAATGCGGAGTGGGTGGCTATGGATTATGCAGATATTTTAGTTCATGTTTTTCAAACAAAGGTGCGTAGTTTTTATAATCTGGAATATCTTTGGGCGGATGCAAAATTGACTACCATTCCGGATATTGAATAATTTGTTATTTATGAGCGATAAAAATAAAAAAAACGATAAGGTCGGTATGCCCAAATTCAATCTGAATTGGTTGTATATGATCATAGCCATTATGCTTTTGGTGTTTTACATAGCTAATGAAAACGGAAGTGTAAATAAGGAAATATCTTATGACGAGTTTCAACAATATGTTCGTAATAACTATGTGAGCAAGATTATTGGTTATGACGATAGTACGGTTGAGGTGTATATTAAGCCTAATTATGTGAAAGATGTGTTCAAACAGGATTCAAATCGCGTAGGCAAGAATCCGGTTATTAATACGGAGGCTCCTTCTCGCGAAAGTTTGAATCTTTTTTTGGAAAAAGAGAAAGAATTGGGTCACGGAGTTTCTATTAAATATGGAAAAAAGAAGAATTTTTTCGGTTCATTGTTGTTGAATGTTCTTCCTTTTGTTTTTATAATCGGTCTCTGGATTTTCCTGATGCGCAGAATGGGTGGCGGTGGTGCCGGCGGTGGAGGTGTTTTTAGTGTAGGTAAATCGAAAGCTCAATTGTTTGAGAAAGGCGCTTCGTTGAAGGTGTCATTTAAAGATGTAGCGGGGCTTGCAGAAGCAAAGCAGGAAATAGAAGAAATCGTAGAATTTTTAAAGGAGCCACAGAAATATACGGATTTGGGTGGTAAGATTCCTAAGGGGGCTTTGTTGGTGGGTCCCCCGGGCACGGGTAAAACGCTGTTGGCAAAGGCTGTTGCCGGTGAAGCGGATGTTCCTTTTTTCTCTTTGGCAGGTTCCGATTTTGTGGAAATGTTTGTTGGTGTGGGTGCCTCCCGTGTACGCGATTTATTTAAGCAGGCAAAGGAAAAGGCTCCTTGTATTGTTTTTATAGATGAAATTGATGCGGTAGGGCGTGCCCGTGGGAAAAATCCAAGTATAGGGGGTAATGATGAACGGGAAAATACGTTGAATCAATTGTTGACCGAAATGGACGGTTTCGGTTCTAATAGTGGAGTTATTATCCTTGCGGCGACCAATCGTGTGGATGTATTAGACAAGGCATTGCTTCGTGCGGGGCGTTTCGATCGTCAGATACATGTAGATCTTCCTGATTTGAACGAACGTAAAGAGGTATTTGGCGTACATCTTCGCCCAATAAAGATCGACGAATCTGTAGATGTGGAACTTTTGGCTCGACAAACTCCGGGTTTTTCGGGCGCAGATATAGCAAATGTCTGTAATGAAGCGGCTCTTATAGCTGCCCGCCATGGGAAAAAATTTGTGAATAAACAGGATTTTCTGGATGCTGTAGACCGTATTATTGGCGGATTGGAAAAGAAAAGTAAGATTACTACAGAAAATGAACGCCGTACTATTGCATTCCATGAAGCGGGGCACGCGAGTTTGTCATGGTTGTTGGAACATGCCAATCCGTTGATTAAAGTAACTATTGTTCCTCGCGGTCGCGCTTTAGGAGCGGCATGGTATTTACCTGAGGAACGTCAGATAACAACTAAGGAGCAAATGCTTGACGAAATGTGCGCCACTTTGGGAGGGCGTGCGGCAGAAGATATATTTTTAGGTAAAATCTCGACCGGCGCTATGAATGATTTGGAGCGGGTCACTAAACAGTCTTACGGGATGATTGCCTATTTGGGTATGAGCGATAAGCTCCCTAATTTGTGTTATTATAACAACGACGAATATTCATTTAGTAAACCATATAGCGAACATACTTCCGAACTTATTGACGAGGAAGTGAAACGAATGATAAATGAGCAATATAACCGTGCGAAAACGATATTGTCCAAACATCGTGAAGAACATAATCAGTTAGCTCAATTGCTGATTGAAAAGGAGGTGATTTTTGCGGAAGATGTAGAATGTATCTTTGGTAAGCGTCCTTGGACCTCTCGTTCGGAGGAAATTATAGCAGCCAAACAGAAAACGCCTGACAAAGAATCTGAATTTGAGAAAAAGAGCGACAATGTTCTTGAAGAAAAATAATTTTACACAACGAACTATTACGGGGATATTGTTTGTCTTGATATTGACAGGCAGTATTCTTTCCAGTCCTTTATCATTTGGGATACTTTTTATTGTTATTAGTTTATTGACACTGAGAGAGTTTTGTGATTTGTTAAATGGAATAGAAGAAGTAAGAATCAATAAATTAATGGTAATGTTGGGAGGAGCTTATCTTTTCCTTGCATTTATGTTGGTTTGCAGTGGAATAGCCGATTTACGCATTTTTATCCCTTATCTTTTATTAATTATTTATTTGTTTGTTAGTGAACTTTATTTGAAAAGGGAAAATCCGCTTTTAAATTGGGCATACGTTTTATTGAGTCAATTTTATACGGCATTGCCTTATGCCTTGTTGAATGTATTGGCTTTTTCACCTAATCAGGACAATGGAGTGGATTATCATCCTATGGTGCCTTTATCTGTTTTTGTTTTTATTTGGTTAAATGATACGGGAGCCTATTGCGTAGGTTCATTACTAGGTAAACACCGGCTTTTTGAACGTATATCTCCCAAAAAATCGTGGGAAGGATCTATAGGTGGAGGTATTTGGGTATTGGCTTTTTCTTTTATTTTTGCTCATTTTTTTCCGGTATTTTCGTTTGCAAAATGGATAGGATTGGCGTTGACGGTTGCGGTGTTCGGTACGTGGGGGGATTTAGTCGAATCGTTACTAAAACGTCAGTTGGGAGTAAAAGATTCCGGTCATATATTGCCTGGACATGGGGGAATGCTTGACCGTTTTGATAGCGCTTTGTTGGCTATTCCTGCTGCTGTAATCTATCTGTTTGTGGTTTCGTAATGAAGTTGATAGATCGTTTTTTAAAGTATGTGACTTTCGATACGCAATCCGATGAAAATTCTCATGCTACTCCAAGCTCTTCGGGGCAAAGGTTTTTTGCTGAGTATTTGAAAAGTGAATTGGAGTTGCTGGAACTTGAAGATATTACTTTGGATGAACATGCTTATCTGTATGCTACACTTCCTGCCAACAGCGATAAGGACATCCCTGTTATTGGTTTTATCGCTCATTTGGATACAAGTCCTGACATGACGGGTAAGAATATTTCTCCACGCATTGTTTCAAACTATGACGGTAAAGATATTATTCTTTGTAGGAAAAAAGGGATTGCATTGTCTCCGTCTAAATTTCCCGAATTGTTGAATCATGTAGGCGAGGATTTGATTGTAACGGACGGGAAAAGCCTTTTGGGCGCCGACGACAAGGCGGGTATCGCCGAAATCATTTCGGCAATGGAGTATTTAAAAGTACATCCGGACATAGAACATGGCAAGATACGCATTGCTTTCACTCCGGATGAAGAGATAGGGGAAGGCGCTTGTAAACTTGATGTTGGGAAATTCGGTTGCCAATGGGCATATACCATAGACGGAGGTGAAGTGGGCGAGCTGGAATATGAGAACTTTAATGCCGCTTCCGCAAAACTAACTTTCAGAGGACGGAATATACACCCCGGACAGGCTAAAGGTAAAATGATTAATTCTTTACTTATTGCTAATCGTTTTGTAGGATTGTTGCCAAGTAAGGAGAGACCGGAATGTACGGAAGGGTATGAAGGTTTTTATCACCTTACCGGTATAAAAGGGAACGTAGAAGAAAGCATACTTACTTATATTATTCGCGACCATCATCGAGACAGATTTAACGCTCGTAAGGAGAAAATGGAGCATTTGACGGGCATAATCAATTCCGAGTTTGGAGCGGAAACGGTAAAGCTTGAATTACATGATCAATATTATAACATGCGGGAGAAAGTTGAACCGGTGATGCATGTGGTTACTATTGCTTGTGCTGCTATGGAGGCAGTGGGGCTAGTTCCGAAAGTGAAACCGGTTCGTGGAGGAACGGACGGTGCGCAGTTGTCGTTTAAGGGGCTTCCTTGCCCTAATATTTTTACCGGTGGCATCAATTTTCACGGGAGATATGAGTTTATTCCTGTCCAGAGTATGAAAAAAGCGATGGACGTTATAGTAAAAATAGTAGAAATTGTTAATCATGAAAGAGACGCCATTTACAAAAAAACATTTGGCTTTGGGGGCTAAGATGCATGAATTTGCGGGATATAATATGCCTATTGAATATTCGGGCATTATTGACGAACATCTAACAGTGTGTAGCGGAGTGGGAGTGTTTGATGTTTCTCACATGGGTGAAATTTGGGTGAAAGGGAGTAATGCGTTGGCTTTTCTTCAACGGGTTACTTCCAATAATGTGGCTGCTTTAGTTCCGGGTAAAGCGCAATACACCTGTTTTCCCAATGAGGATGGAGGTATTGTGGATGATTTGTTGGTTTATTGTTTTGAGGAAAGAAAGTATATGTTAGTGGTTAATGCCTCTAACATAGAAAAAGATTGGGATTGGTGCATAAAACACAATACGGAGGGCGTCCTGCTTGAAAACGCTTCCGACCGTACGGCGCAACTTGCCGTGCAAGGTCCCAAGGCTGCTGCATTGTTGCAACAGTTGACCCCGGTTCTTCTGTCTGAAATACCTTATTATTCGTTTCAAATAGGGGAGTTTGCAAGTGTGAAAGATGTAATTTTGTCTAATACGGGATATACGGGAGCGGGAGGTTTTGAGCTTTATTTTTGTCCGGACGCTGCCGATAGAATATGGAATGCTATTTTTGAAGCGGGAGTTGAGTTCGGTATTAAACCCGTGGGGCTTGGAGCGCGGGATACACTTCGTCTGGAGATGGGTTTTTGTCTTTACGGGCACGAATTGAACGAAGCCACTTCGCCTATTGAAGCTGGGTTGAGCTGGATTACTAAGTTTACAGAAGGAAAAGAGTTTATTAACCGTGAAATGATTGAGCGACAAAAAAACGAAGGAACAGCCCGGAAGCTAATTGGTTTTGAAATGGTAGACCGGGGGATTCCTCGAGAAGATTACGATATATATGTGAAAGATGAGAAAGTGGGAAGGGTTACTTCGGGAACAATGTCCCCTATTCGAAAAATAGGTATCGGTATGGGATACGTGAAAACGGAATATGCCCAATTAGGTATTGAACTGGAAATTGATGTACGGGGACGAAAATTGAAGGGAGTTGTGGTAAAGCCTCCGTTCAGAAAATAATATCACTTTATTTGGTATTGTTAAATAAGTATAGTTGAGATAAATGAAATACACCCGTATATCCGTCAAAAAACTACTAGCTACCGAGTCGAAGTCACGCTCAGCTATCGGGGCGAAATCGGTGCTTTGAGCGGAGTCAAAGGCGCTACTCAAAAAGCAAACAAATGCTTGAGCTATCTTTTTATTACTGATAAAATATAAAAATTTGGAAGCGGAATAATGAATTTCAACTCCACCTTTTCAAGGGCTTCGATATGGCTTTTGGAAACAAATCCTTTGTCTATAATCACAACCGCATCTTTTTTGATTTGACTTTCCAACAAACACATCTTGAACGAACTGACATCTTTTATGTTCCCCCCTAACAAGCGACAGTAGACCGGTAGTTGTTGTTTGACCGAAAACACACATTTAATAATTACAACGATGACAGAATTAAAAAAATCCAACTTAAAATGAATCGTAGACATAGAAAAAACTTAATTTTGAGGAACCATTTAGCATGTTCCGTAAAATGCTAAATAATAAAGTGACATTTAATACTTGAACCTGCCGTTTATCAAATATAGTTTTATAGTTTGTACGTCTGAAAGATTTATGTAATTTTGTCAAACTATTCACAAGTCAGGTATGGCAAAAGCGGAAATACAACAAGTAAAATTACGTTTTGGTATTATCGGTAATACGGAAAGCCTGATGCGAGCCATAGATATTGCCTGCCAAGTAGCTCCTACTGATTTGTCTGTGTTGATTACCGGAGAAAGCGGAGTAGGAAAAGAATGTTTTCCGCAAATTATTCACCAATACAGCCGGAGAAAACATGGAGAGTACATTGCCGTCAATTGTGGAGCCATACCCGAAGGAACCATAGACTCGGAACTTTTCGGTCACGAAAAAGGAGCCTTTACCGGAGCTATCGGTGAGCGAAAAGGGTATTTCGGCGAAGCTGACGGTGGAACCATTTTCCTTGATGAGGTAGGCGAATTGCCTCTTTCCACACAAGCGCGTTTACTGCGTGTGCTCGAAAGCGGCGAGTTTATAAAAGTCGGTTCTTCCAAAGTGCAAAAAACAGACGTCCGTATCGTAGCGGCAACCAATATCAATCTCTCGCAAGCCATTAACGAAGGACGTTTCCGCGAAGATTTATTTTACCGTCTCAATACGGTTCCCATTCAAGTCCCTCCTTTGCGCGAACGGGGAGAAGATGTGTGGTTACTTTTTCGCAAATTTGCATCAGATTTTGCAGGAAAATACCGCATGCCTGCCATTCAATTGACAGAGGACGCCAAACAAGCGCTCTTATCATACCGCTGGCAAGGAAACGTACGTCAATTAAAAAATGTGACAGAGCAAATATCCATCATTGAAACCAATCGTGAGATAACCAAAGACATTTTGCTGAATTACCTTCCCGTTTCAAAAGAAGAACACTTCCCTACCCTTCTGAATATGAGAGGAAGAACTAAAAGTTTTGAAAGCGAACGGGAAATACTTTATCAGGTACTTTTCGACATGCGACAAGATGTTACGGAATTAAAAAAATTGGTACATGACATCATGGTAGAGAAGATGACGAATCCAACTTCTCAACAGCCGGTAAAAACAGCTATAGCCAATGCGCATTCCGCAATGCCTGTATGTGAGGAAGACGACGATATACAAGATGCGGAAGAATATGTGGAAGAAACTCTCTCACTCGACGAAGTGGAAAAAGAATTGATACGAAAAGCACTCGGCAAGCATCACGGAAAACGAAAATATGCTGCAAAAGATTTAAAGATTTCAGAACGCACTCTGTACAGAAAAATAAAGGAATATGCGTTGGATTAAAAAATTTAGGCATACTTGGCAACTCCTTTTATTACTGTCAGTGATAGGTGCATGTACCATATCTTATAAGTTCAATGGCGCCTCTATCAACTACGATAAAGTAAAAACGATTTCCATTGCCGACTTCCCAATAAAAGCTACTTACGTTTATGTACCATTAGGAACCAGATTTAACGAAGAACTAAAAGATATTTTCATCCGGCAAACCCGTTTGAGATTAGTATCGGTAAATGCAGACATGGAGATTGACGGTGAAATAACGGGATATACTCAACACAACGAAGCCATAAGATCTGACGGTTACGCTTCGGAAACCAAATTAACCATTACTATAAACGTGCGCTTTACAAACAATACCAATCACGCTGAAGATTTTGAACGACAGTTTTCTGCTTTCCGAACATACGATTCGTCGCAATTGCTCACCACGGTGCAAGACGATTTAATAGCTCAAATGACAAAAGACATCACAGAACAAATATTTAACGCTACTGTAGCCAATTGGTAATTTCAATGACTGCCTCTACTATCCAACAATGGATTTCCTCTCCCGAACTCCTCAACGAGAATACGCTCCGTGAATTACGTAGCGCCTTGAGGGAGTATCCTTATAGTCAAACGTTGTGGCTGCTGTATCTGAAAAATTTATATTTACTCTGCGACGGCTCTTTTAGTTCCGAATTACGCAAAGGATCGTTATACGTAAATGATCGTTGCGCATTGTTCTACTTGATAGAGGGAGATGAGTATAGACTTCGATTAGAAACGGCTTCCACTGATGAGGGCGCAGACCGGACTTTGAAATTAATAGACGCTTTTTTATCCCAAACAGCAGAGCAAGTACCTGTCGTCCCGGACGAACTCAAATATACGGCAGATTATATTCCATACTTATTAAATGAAGATAACAACCGGAGTGAATTGCCGGATGCTCCTAAACTACATAAACAGGAATTGATAGACGATTTTATCGAAAAAAGCAAGGATAAGCCTTTGACATTACACGCTATTGAAGAAATCTCCCTCTACCCTGTCGAAGAACCTTTTTTGAATAAAGAAGAAAGCGAAGAAAAATGTTTTACCGAAACATTAGCTAAAATTTACATCAAACAAAAAAAATACACAAAAGCCCTCGAAATTATTAAAAACTTAAGTATGAAAAATCCGAAAAAAGATGCTTACTTTGCAGATCAAATACGTTTTTTAGAAAAATTGATTACTAACACTAAATCATAAATTCATGTACTTACTATTGCTTATTCTAATCGTTATTGCCGGTATACTCTTGTCTTTTATCGTACTCATTCAAAACTCCAAAGGCGGAGGATTAGCATCGGGTTTTTCTTCATCGAATCAAATCATGGGGGTGCGTAAGACTACCGACTTTTTGGAAAAAGCCACGTGGGGGTTAGCTGCATTCATGGTAGTAGTGAGCATCAGTATAGCTTATGTTCTTCCTCGCAATTCCACGCAAGAAAACAGTGTTATTTCAGAACAAGCGAAACGGGAAGAGGCTACAAATCCATTGATAAATACTTCCGGCTTTGCGGCTCCTCAAACAGAAGAGATCGCTATTCCGCCGACAGTATCCGATTCTACAGGAAACTAAAACTTTAATTTTCAGTATTGCTAATTAAATATAGATAGCGTTCCATTACGATGAGGCATAAGTAAGAGTATAGATAATTTGAGCATCTCTACGTTTTTGGAATCACATTTGGTTTTTCTTCTCATTCTTGTTCTTGCCAAAAAATGTCTGAACAAACTGTTATACCCCTCGATTGTAAAAGCTTCCGCTTTCGTTTGCAGATGCTTTTCCTTGGGAATAATGCTCTCGTAGGGCTTCCCATACTCACTTGCAATATGCTTCATCTCAGGGTGATTTATTTTCTGCCGGAATTCTTTCGCTGTTTGGTTGCTTCTGTTGCCAACAACGAAGTTGAGGAATCTTTTCCCATATCTATCTACAACAATCCATAGTGGGCAGTAGTTTTTTTGAACCGATGCAGGAATGTATTTCATCTACTTCAACCAACTGTATTTCTTGGCTTTCCGAACTAAGTTTCCCCAACCTCTTTCCCAAAACTACGGATCCAATTTAAGACCGATACATTGCTCACGCCTAAAAATCTCCCGATAGAACGAAAGCCCAACCCTTCCAGATACAGATGCAAGGCTTGCTTTTTCATTGACTGGGGTTTGGCGGTCGACTTCAACTCAACCGTATAATGACAACCGCATTCTTTGCATTTATAACGCTGTTTACCTTTGATAATACCGGATTTAACGTTTTGGGCGCAGGTGCATTTGGGACAATTCATAGCTATTATTTTTTTGCAAAGATACAAATATATATTTAATTAGCAATCCCGATTTTTCAATTAAAATAGAAAATTTTGAAGTTCAAATATAAAATTTATAACACTACCTATTGCAATGGAAGTAAAGAAAAACAAATACCTACTTATTTTTCCCTAATTTTGTCCAAACGTAATTTTAACATCCTTGAGAGGGAAACAGGAAGAATTTTAGCTGTCGTAATTGACTATCTCTATGACCTATCCTAAAAATTTTGAGCATAAAATAGGTTTCGACCAAATACGGCAACTCCTGAAAAGCAAATGTTTGAGTTTGTTAGGAGAAGAACGGGCAGAAGCAATGACCTTTTCTAATTGTTTGGAAGAAATAGAAATACGCTTAAACTTGGTAACGGAATTTATTCGCATTATTCAAGAAGAAAACAATTTCCCCGATCAATTCTTTTTCGACGTTCGTCCTTCCTTAAAACGAATACGGGTAGAAGGAATGTATTTGAATGAACAAGAACTGTTCGACCTGCGTCGCTCATTAGAAACCATCCGGGACATCGTACACTTTTTTTGCAAAGACAAAGAAGAAGCAAACAAACTGTACCCGAATCTGAAACAATTGGCAGGAAACACGGTCATATTTCCGCAACTGCTTGTTAAGATAGATGCCATCCTCGATAAATACGGCAAGATAAAAGACAAAGCATCTACTGAGCTAGCTCGTATCCGGCGGGATTTATCGAATACAATAGGAAGCATTTCAAAAACATTAAACGGTATTCTGCACAATGCCCAGTCTGAAGGGTATGTAGAAAAAGATACTGCTCCTACTATACGCGACGGACGTTTGGTTATTCCCATAGCTCCGGCTTTAAAACGAAAAATTAAAGGCATCGTCCATGACGAATCCGCCAGCGGAAAAACGGTTTTTATCGAACCAGCCGAAGTGGTGGAAGCTAACAATCACATCCGTGAATTGGAAGGGGAAGAGCGTCGTGAAGTGGTCCGTATATTGACGGAATTTTCCAACGTGGCGCGTCCCTCCATCCCGGACATCCTGCAATCTTATGAATTTCTGGCGGAAATAGATTTCATTCGCGCCAAAGGTTGTGTCGCTTTGCAATTCAACGCCATCAAACCCGTTTTAGAAAAAGAGCCATTATTAGAATGGGGAATGGCTATACACCCTTTACTACAACTCTCTCTTGCCAAACAAAACAAAAAAGTTGTTCCATTAGATATTGAATTAAACCACAAACAACGCATTTTGATTATTTCCGGTCCTAATGCCGGAGGAAAATCCGTCTGCCTCAAAACAGTGGGGCTGCTGCAATATATGCTACAATGCGGTATGCTCATCCCTCTCCATGAACATAGTCGTACAGGGATATTTACCGACATTTTCATCGACATCGGCGATGAACAATCTATTGAAGATGATTTAAGCACCTATTCTTCCCATTTGACGAATATGAAAGTGATGGTGAAAAATTGCAATGAGCGTAGCCTTATTCTTATTGACGAATTCGGTGGCGGAACAGAACCACAAATAGGTGGAGCCATTGCCGAAGCGATATTGAAACGTTTTAATGCCAAACGCGCTTTGGGCGTCATCACCACACACTATCAAAATTTGAAACACTTTGCCGAAGACTGTGAAGGTATTGTCAACGGAGCCATGCTCTACGATCGTCATCAGATGCAAGCCTTGTTTCAACTGCAAACAGGAAACCCCGGAAGTTCTTTCGCTGTGGAAATAGCCAGAATAATAGGTTTACCGGAAGAAATTATTGCAGACGCTTCGGAAATAGTAGGCAGCAAATACATCAACGCGGACAAGTACCTGCAAGACATCGTACGCGATAAACGCTATTGGGAGAACAAACGCCAAACTATCCGCCAACGCGAAAAACAGTTGGAAGAAACTATCGCTCGCTACGAAACAGAAATGGAAGAGCTTCATAAATCCCGCAAAGAGATAATCCGCCAAGCTAAAGAAGAAGCCGAACACTTGTTGCAAGAGTCCAATGCCAAAATAGAAAATACCATCCGTACCATTAAAGAAGCGCAAGCTGAAAGAGAAAAAACACGATTGTCCCGCCAAGAACTTACCGACTTCCGTCATTCTGTGGAGAAGTTAACCTCTCAAGAGCAAGGAAACAAAGTAGTCCGAAAGAAAGAAAAGCTGCCGCAAAAACAAAAAGGCATTGCCATAGGAGACAGCGTAAAAATAAAAGGACAACATACTGCAGGCAAAGTATTGGATATTACGGAGAAAAGTGCCATTGTAGCATTAGGCAACATCAAAACTACCGTCAAATTGGAACGGTTAGAACAAGCTTATTCCACCGCCTCCCAACATGCAGAACCAGTGAAAAACGCTTTTGTCGGCAATAGCACCCATACCCAAGACCAAATGTACGAAAAGAAATTAACATTCAAACAAGATATTGACGTGCGTGGTATGCGTGGAGACGAAGCCTTGCAAGCAATCACTTATTTCATTGACGATGCCATATTAGTGGGTATAAACAGAGTGAGAATTTTGCACGGAACGGGAACAGGGATTTTACGTACCCTCATCCGTCAATATTTACAAACCATTTCGGAAGTAAAACAATTCGCAGACGAGCATGTTCAATATGGTGGAACGGGGATTACAGTGGTTGATTTTTAGAAATTTTTTTTAATAGATTTATCCGTATATCAATCAACCATCGTGTTTAGTAATATTTCATTTGCACCCCTATTTGTACCTAACATTTTTAACAACCTCTTTCTATTTGTTCGGATTAATTCATAACTTTGCACATAAATTTTTCATCTTTGATGATGACTGAAATAAAAATGAGTAATGCTGCAGCCCCGTTCATGATATTTTCAGGTACTCGTTCAAGATACCTGGCAGAAAAAATTTGCGCTTGTCTCAGTTGCCCTTTGGGCAATATGAATATTACTCATTTTGCCGACGGTGAATTTGCCGTTTCTTACGAAGAATCTATCCGCGGTTCTCATGTGTTTCTTATTCAATCCACCTTTCCTCCTTCCGACAATTTTATGGAACTCCTCCTCATGATTGACGCTGCTAAGCGAGCTTCTGCTAAAAGTATTATTGCCGTAATCCCGTATTTCGGCTGGGCGCGTCAAGACAGAAAGGACAAGCCACGCATTTCCATTGCTGCAAAATTAGTAGCGGATTTACTTTCGATAGCGGGAATAGACCGGTTGATAACGATGGATTTACATGCAGACCAAATTCAAGGCTTCTTCGACATACCGGTTGATCATCTATATGGTTCGGCAGTATTTTTACCTTATATTGAAACATTACATTTAGAAAATCTCATTATTGCAGCTCCCGACGTAGGAGGGTCAAAAAGAGCCAGCGCCTATTCCAAATATTTGAAAGTACCTTTGGTGCTTTGCCATAAGACTCGCGTAAAGGCAAATGAAGTGGATTCCATACAAATTATTGGTGAAGTGGCAGATAAAAATGTAATTTTGATTGACGACATGGTGGACACTGCAGGAACTATAACAATGGCTGCCAACAAGATGTTGGAAGTGGGAGCAAAGTCTGTGCACGCTTTTGCAAGTCATTGCGTCATGTCCGACCCTGCTTCGCAAAGAGTATATGACTCTGCTATGACAGAAATGGTATTCACGGACAGTATTCCTTATTTCAAAGAATGTCCCAAAGTGAAACAAATAAGCATTGCGCCATTATTTGCCGAAACGATCAAGCGAATGTTGAACAATGAATCAATAAGTTCACAATATATTATTTAGTGTCTTTCCTTCTATATACGCTTTCAAGTTCCCAATCGCAATATTCATTAACCGTTTTCGCGCAGCATACGAAGCCCATGCAATATGCGGAGTAATATAGCAGTTTTTGACACTCAATAAAGGATTACCGGAATGAGGCGGTTCAGTGGAAAGCACGTCCAAACCGGCAGCAAAGATAACCTGATTGGTTAATGCTTCCGCCAAATCCTGTTCATTAACCAACAACCCGCGACCGGTATTGATAAGTATGGCTGTTGGTTTCATCAGAGACAAGCGACGTGCGTTTACAAGTTCATGCGTTTTTTCGGTCAACGGACAATGCAGACTTACCACATCGCATACAGAAAAAAGTTCGTCGAGTTCCAGCTTTGTTAGCTCCGGTAAGAGTTGCGAAGCCGGTTTAGAAGTATAAGCATATATTTTCATACCGAATGCACCCGCTATTTGGGCAACTCTCCATCCGATATTTCCCAATCCAACGATGCCGATTTTTTTTTCTGCCAACTCTATCAAGGGGGTGTCCCAAAAAGAAAAATCAATACTGTTTGTCCATATCCCTCTGCGAACTTCTTCCGAATAATGTTGTACCCGTTGAGTAATATTCAAGATATGGGCGAAAACCATTTGTGCCACAGATTCCGTACTGTAAGCCGGAATATTGGTAACAACTATATGATGCTTTCTTGCAGCGTCAACATCCACCACATTATACCCGGTTGCCAATACACCAATGTATTTTAGTTTGGACAAAGCGTCAATCAGTTCGGCGGATAGTATTGTTTTATTTGTTAAAAGAGCTTCTGCATTTTGGGTGCGTTCCCATACTTTGTCAGGGGAAGTGCGGTCGTATATGGCGCATTCTCCCAAAGAATATAGCTCGTGCCAATCCAGGTCGCCGGGGTTAAGGGTATAACCGTCCAATACGGTAGTCTTCATAGTGATACTTATGCAATATAGATAATAAGAGATATAATCGCATGACTGTTACCTAAAAATAATAATGAATGTCCGTTTTGTTTCCTGAAGCAGGAGGGCAAAGCATGTGCCTTGCCCCTACAACTCCTCTCTCAAAAATTTCGGTGTGTACCCTTTCTCACTTCTTGCCACTTCTTCCGGTGTTCCGAAACTTAGAATCTCTCCCCCTTCTTTTCCTCCTTCGGGTCCCATATCAATCATATAATCCGCCATCTTAATCACATCCAGATTGTGTTCAATCACGATGACTGTATTTCCTTTGTTTGTCAGTTTGTCAAGCACGCCCAACAGTACGCGAATATCCTCGAAGTGCAGCCCTGTTGTCGGCTCATCCAGAATATAAAGCGTTTTCCCCGTATCCCGTTTGGATAGTTCGGCAGCCAACTTCACCCGTTGACTTTCTCCACCGGACAGCGTAGTGGACGATTGTCCCAACTTAATATACCCCAAACCGACTTCTTGAATAGTTTTTATTTTATTCAATATCTGCGGCACATTCTCAAAAAACGCTACTGCCTGATGGATTGTCATATCCAATACATCGGCAATGGATTTCCCTTTGAAACGAACTTCAAGCGTTTCGCGATTATACCGTTTGCCGTGACATACCTCACAAGGCACGTACACATCGGGCAAAAAATTCATTTCTATTGTCTTATATCCATTCCCCGAACATACCTCACATCTACCACCGATTACATTGAACGAAAAACGTCCGGGCTTGTATCCTCGTATTTTAGCTTCCGGAAGCCCGACGTACAGATTACGGATATCCGAAAAGACACCCGTATAAGTAGCCGGATTGGAGCGCGGCGTTTTGCCCAACGGCGACTGGTCAACATTCACCACCTTATCTATATATTCCATCCCTTCTACGGAATCGTATTCCAACGGGTCTTGCAAAGAGCGATAAAACTTTTGAGACAGAATGGGTTGCAACGTTTCGTTTATCAATGTGGACTTTCCACTCCCTGATACACCGGTAACACAAATCATCTTGCCCAAGGGAAATTCTACATCCACATTTTTCAAATTATTTCCTTTGGCTCCGCGAATCCAAATAGATTTTCCATTTCCTTTCCGCCGTTCGGCAGGAACTTCAATTTTCTTTTTCCCACTGAGATATTGCGAAGTAAGCGTATCCACCTGTAACATCTTTTTGGGCTTTCCTTCAAAAACGACTTCGCCACCCAGTCGCCCCGCTTTAGGACCCATATCTATCACGTAGTCGGCAGCAATCATCATCTCCTTGTCATGCTCTACCACGATAACAGAGTTTCCTATATCCCGGAGTTCTCTTAGCGAATGAATCAAACGAAGATTATCGCGTTGATGAAGTCCGATACTCGGCTCATCCAGAATATAAAGCACATTAACCAATTGCGACCCTATTTGAGTGGCTAACCGGATACGTTGACTCTCTCCACCCGAAAGGCTTACCGAACTACGGTTTAACGACAAATAATCCAATCCCACATCCAACAAGAATTTAAGCCGGGTACGAATTTCCTTTAATATCTCTGCTGCAATCTTCTTCTGTGTTTCCGACATCAGATCGTCCACTTGCATTAACCAATTATACAATTCGCTGATTTCCATGTCGGAAAGCTCATTGATATTCTTGTTGCCGATACGAAAATGTAATGCCTCCTTATTTAAGCGCATACCTTTACATTCGGAACAAACAACTGTTTTAACAAACTGTTCCGCCCACTTCTGTTCCGTAGCCGAAGCTTCTTTTTCTTGCAACATCTGAATATACTTCACCACTCCTTCGTAAGTTACAAAATAATCGGAAGAAGTGCCCATCAATGTATTTTTTATCTTAATCCTGCCATCCGACCCGTAGAGTATTTCGTCAATAGCCTCATCGGGTATATCCTTAACAGGAGTATTCAGTGTAACTTCATATGTATCAAGTATCGCGGCGATTTGCCAAAATATCATCGTGTTTTTATATTTTCCCAAAGGAACTATCGCCCCATTATAGATGGATGGTTTCTTGTCAGGAATTAACTTCTCTATGTCCATTTGAGAAACAATGCCAAGTCCTTTACAACGAGGACAAGCTCCCTGAGGAGAATTAAACGAGAAATTATGCGGCGCAGGTTCTTCGTAAGACAATCCCGTAACCGGATCCATTAACCGTTTACTATAATGACGCAGCACAAAGGTTTGAGCATCCAAAATCATCAACAATCCGTCTCCCAGACGCATAGCGGTAGCCACACTCTGCTTCAAACGAGTATAATCTTTTTCCGAAACTGTCATTTTATCTATTACTATCTCAATATCATGATTTTTGTAACGGTCTAATTTCATACCGGAAGTAATCTCACAAATTTCCCCGTCAACACGCACATACAAATATCCTCTCTTACGCACCTGTTCAAAAAGTTCTCTGTAATGTCCCTTTCGCGTGCGCACAAGTGGCGAAAGAATATATATTCTTTTTTTTGTATAATTTTTTACTATTAATTCAAGTACCTGCTCTTCGGTGTGTTTCACCATCTTTTCACCCGAAAGATAAGAATATGCCTCCCCCGCACGGGCAAAAAGCAAACGCAGATAGTCGTATATTTCGGTAGTGGTTCCTACCGTAGAACGGGGATTTCTGTTCGTCGTCTTTTGTTCAATAGAAATAACAGGACTTAATCCGGTTATTTTGTCCACATCCGGACGCTCTAAATTCCCTAAAAAATTACGGGCATAAGCCGAAAAAGTTTCGATATAACGACGCTGTCCCTCGGCAAATATCGTGTCGAAAGCCAAAGAAGATTTCCCGCTTCCACTTAATCCTGTTATGACAGTCAGGCTGTTACGAGGGATCTCGGCGTCAATGTTTTTCAAATTGTGCATGCGCGCACCATATACGTTTATATATTCTGTTTCCGGCATGTTTTATTGATAAAAATCCGTCTTATAAAAATAATCGAACAAATTTAATAAAAGTAGCAGAGTTATGTTTCAGATTGTTTAAAAATCATTTCATCTTCTATTTTGAATTTATTAGGATTTCAGAACAAAACATCATGGATTCCCTATTACGGCTTTTTGAGGTAGCAGGCAGTGAGATTTATTTCTATAATTTGATTTGAGCGGAAAATTCCTTGCAAAAGTCATTAACTTTGCAAAATATTTTAATTAAGCTCATTGCTTTTTTAATATAGGGATATACTTTAGATAGAATGATAAAGTTATAACTAACAACTTGAATTAAATATACAAATATGGAAACAAGTATGATACTAACTATTGCGATTCTTGTTGTTTCTGCCGCCTTCTTTATGAGCGGCAAAGTACGTTCGGATTTGGTAGCCCTTTGTGCATTAATTTTGTTGCTGATTTTCGGTATTCTGACTCCCGAAGAAGGGCTTTCCGGCTTTTCCAATCCGGTGGTTGTTATGATGATGGGGCTGTTTGTGGTTGGGGGAGCTATTTTTCGGACGGGGCTTGCCAAAATGATTAGTAGTAAGATACTAAAATTAGCAGGCAATAACGAATCGAAACTTTTGATTCTTATCATGCTCGTAACCGCATTTATTGGGGCTTTTGTGAGCAATACGGGTACGGTAGCCCTAATGCTCCCCATTGTAGTGAGTATGGCTGCCGGCACGAGTATTAACATTAGTCGTCTGTTAATGCCACTTGCTTTTGCAAGCAGCCTGGGTGGAATGATGACGCTAATAGGCACACCACCTAATCTAGTGATTCAAAACACGCTAGTGGAAGCAGGGGATAAAGCCTTGACATTCTTTAGTTTTACTCCTGTGGGGATAGTCTGCTTTGCGGTAGGCATTGTAGTATTAATCCCTTTAAGTCGTTTGTTTCTCTCCAAAGATGAGAATAGAGGGAAGAAACCGGTTAAAAACAAATCAATGAAAGAATTGGCGGGTGAGTATCAACTTTCGCGCAATCTTTGCCGGGTGCAAGTAAATCAATCCTCTACACTTACGGGGAAAATGATACAGGAACTCGCAACCCCGCAAAAATACAACGTCAGTGTTATCGAAGTGCGTCGTAAATCGGCATCTTCCTCCCTGCATTTCTTTAAAACAACCACAACTAATCAACAAATTGCCCAAGCGGAAACCCTCATTCAAGAAGGGGACATTCTGTATGTACTGGGTGAGTTTGCAAACATTCAAACGTTTGTGGACGATTGTAAACTTGACTGGTTAGATGCGCATAAATCCGAAGAAAAGCCCGATTCATCCGATACTTCTTTGGAATTTAAAGAGATTGGTATTGCGGAGATTCTTTTGATGCCGACTTCCAAATTGATTAACCAACCGATTAAAGATTCGGGATTTCGGGAAAAATTCAGCGTGAATATTCTGGGTATCCAACGCAAACGCAAATACATTCTGCAAAACTTAAAAGACGAAAAGATACAAGTAAGTGATTTATTGCTTGTGCAAGGCACGTGGGCAAACATAGCCCGCTTAAACGAAGACCAATCGGAATGGGTAGTGCTGGGGCAGCCTTTAGCCGAAGCAGCTAAAGTTACTTTGACCCACAAAGCCCCTATGGCTGCCCTTATCATGTTGGGAATGATATTCACTATGATGTTCGGCTTCGTTCCCGTTGCTCCGGTAACGGCAGTTGTCGTTGCAGCTCTGTTGATGGTGCTAACCGGTTGCTTCCGCAATGTGGAAGAGGCTTATAAAACCATTAATTGGGAAAGTATCGTCCTTATAGCAGCCATGCTCCCTATGTCATTGGCATTAGAAAAGACGGGAGCATCAACGATTGTGTCGCAGGCATTGGTAAATGGGCTGGGAAGTTATGGACCCTATATGTTGCTGGCAGGTATTTATTTCACCACTTCACTGATGACTATGTTTATCAGTAATACAGCTACCGCCGTGCTGTTGGCGCCGATAGCTCTGCATTCTGCCATACAGCTTGGATACAGTCCGTATCCATTTCTGTTTGCCGTAACAGTGGGAGCCAGTATGTGTTTCGCTTCGCCTTTCTCCACGCCACCCAATGCATTGGTAATGTCGGCAGGGCGATATACGTTCACGGATTATGTGAAGGTAGGATTGCCGCTGCAAATACTAATGGGGATTGTGATGATATTTGTATTACCGCTGTTGTTTCCTTTTTAAATGGGTTACTCATAGTGCATTTGTAAAAAAGCAAGAATATGTTATGACGAACGGGGTACTAGCAACTTGAATTATTGGAATTTAAAAAGAGTGTTATGAAAAGTACATTTTAAATCCTTTTCTATTTGAATTTACGCCGAAGGAAGTTTAATCACCTTACCCGAAAGTCGGTTAAATAATCATATCTTTACAAGATGCTGAAAGAATATACGTTGTCCGACTTGCTGCTGCTTCCCTCAAAACACATTGCATACTATGCTGATACCATAGAAACGATGAAAGAACCGGAAGTAGAATGGCCATACAGGCAATCTTTCTATTCGATAGTTTGGTTTGTGCAGGGAAACGGGTTTTATGTGATTGATTGTAACGAATATCAAATCCGGAAAGGAAGGATGTTTCTTGTAAATCCCAATCAAATAAACAACTGGTCGTATGCCGACTATTGCAAAGGATACACTTTGATGTTTGCCAAATCATTGGCTTCCCAACTTGGCATTGAATTCCTGAAACCGTATATTGATGTTGAAAAACAGGACGCATCTTTATTGCGGCTTGTATTTGAAAATTTAGTCAGGGATTGCAAATTGAATAATGACGATTTGCAGCATAAAATAATGACTTCCATTCAATATTTTTATTCGTTGATTGCGGATAAAATACATGATGAAGCATTTACTTCAAAAAATACCGTTATTTTCAGACAGTTTAAAGAACTAATATTAACAAACGACTTTAAAATCCAATCAATAGGTAAATATGCCGATACCCTGCATATTTCAACCGCGGTATTGAACATTATATGTCAAGACCTGAGCGGTATTTCTGCCAAACAGCTTTTATTGGATTTGAAACTAACCGAAGCCAAGCGGTTATTGCTCTATAGCAAACTTAATATCAATGAAATATCCTTTCAATTGGGATTTGAAGATTCATCTTATTTCGCCCGTATTTTCAAAAAAAAGGCGCTGTTACCTCCAAGTCTTTTCCAGAGAAAGTACCGAAAATAACCCGGAAAATCCTGTAAACACCTCCTGTAACCGGTCTATCTTTGCAACTAATTTAAATTATAACTTAGAGTCATAATGAAAGGTAACGAAAGAAAGAAAGAAAAGAAAAAAGGAAAAGCAGAAGGTGGCAACCCCAAAAAAATATCGGAATATCAAAAGGGTAAAACAGGCAAGCAGGATACGGAACTGAACTTTAAACCGAAAGTATGATAACCGTAAAAAGAGAAGGCGTTATACTGGAAAAAACCGGCTTGGCTTTTGAGAATGAAAGCGTAATGAATCCGGCAGTCATTGCCGAAGGAAAAACCGTACACCTGTTTTACCGGGCGGTAAGGGAAGGCAACCATTCAACGATTGGCTATTGCCGCTTGGATGGTCCGCTGCAAGTGGTACACCGGGATAAAGAACCGCTTTTATACCCGCAGTTTGACTATGAAAGCCAAGGCGTTGAAGACCCTCGCATAGTTAAAATAGAAGACGCTTATTATTTGAGCTATACCGCTTACGATAGCGTCAGTGCAGTGGGCGCATTGGCTGTGTCCGGAGATTTAACACATTTCGTAAAGAAAGGCATCATTACCTCTCAGTTTACCTATTCCCAATTTGAAGAGTTGATTTGTTCAAAGGGGCATCCGGCTGATAAATATTTCAGGTCATACAATAACAGGGAATCATTTACAAGTTCAGGAAAAAAGGTTTACCTCACCGATAAAAACATAGTTTTCTTCCCCCGCAAAATCAACGGCAGGTTTTATTTTTTGCACCGCATCAAACCCGACATACAGTTGGTCTGCATTGAAAACATGGAGGACTTGACGTATGATTTCTGGATTAATTATTTTCTCGACTTTACGCGACACATCATTTTCGAACCTCGCTACGACCACGAATCCAGTTACATCGGTGGCGGATGTCCCCCCGTTGAATTACCGGAGGGATGGTTGATGATTTACCACAGCGTACGTGACACCCCTGATGGATACGTCTATTCGGCAAGTGCAGCCTTATTAGACCTTGAAAATCCGGCTGTTGAAATTGCCCGGCTGCCTTATCCCTTGTTCACTCCTGAAACGGAGTATGAGTTGACGGGGATAGTCAATAAAGTGTGCTTTCCCACAGGAACAGCCTTGTTTGGAGACCGCCTATACATTTATTATGGCGCCGCCGACAATTGCATTGCCTGTGCATCCGTTCCGGTAAAAGAGTTGGTAAAAGAATTAATGTCTCACAAAAAATGAAAGAAATACTGTGTCTGACAAGCTATCCGCCCAGAGAATGTGGTATTGCCACATTCTCCAATGATTTGATACAGTCCATTCACCACAAATTCGGCAACTCTTATTCCATAAAAATATGTGCGCTCGAATCTCCGACGGAAAAGCATGTGTATTCCGAACCGGTAAAATATACACTCAATACCTCGGATGCTTCCGATTACATCCGTATTGCGGGGAAAATCAACGATGACGCCGGTGTTTCCCTTGTCTTGATACAACACGAATTCGGACTTTTCGGCGGACAGGAAAATGCCTTCCTGCAATTGACGAAAACAATCGCAAAGCCGGTCATTATCGTTTTCCATACCGTGCTTGCCCACCCCGGAGAATCCTTTAAGCAATATCTGAGAAAGATTACATCGGCTTGTTCGAAGATTATTGTCATGACACAAACATCCGCACATATTTTGCAAAGCGACTATCAAATAGCGAACGGCAAGATAAGTGTTATACCGCACGGCACACATTTGGTGTCGCACAAGGATAAAAAAAAGCTGAAAGAAAAATACATGGTTTCCGGTCATTGTGTTCTTAGCACATTCGGGCTTCTGAGTTCCGGTAAAAGTATAGAAACGACGCTCGACGCACTGCCGGCGATTGTTAAGGAAAACCCGTCCGTATTGTTTTTAATCATCGGGAAAACCCATCCGGGCGTGGTTAAGACCGAGGGGGAAAGATACCGCGAAATGCTTCAGGCAAAGATTGTTGAACGGGGATTGACCGACTCCGTGCGTTTTGTCAACCTCTATTTAGACCTGCCCGTCTTGTTGGAATACCTCCAGCTTACCGATGTCTATTTATTCACTTCTTCCGACCCGAATCAGGCGGTTAGCGGGACATTTGTCTATGCTTTAAGTTGCGGATGCCCTATTATCGCCACCCCAATTCCACATGCTTTGGAGCTGCTGAACGACAACTCCGGTATTATTTTCGATTTCAAAAATTCCATTCAATTGGCAAATGCAACGAACCGATTGCTTTCCAATAAAAAATTAACCTCCTGCATGAGGATAGCCGGACTGCAAAAAACGGCATCAACGGCATGGGAAAATTCGGCTATTGCCTACGCGCTTTTGTTCAATAAAATATTGGATATAAAAGCATCACCTGTTTACTCCTTGCCTCCTCTGAATACGGAACATATCAAGCGGATGAGCCGCGGCTTCGCCATGATTCAATTTTCAAAAGGGAATCGTCCCGATATTAAATCCGGCTATACGTTAGACGATAACGCCCGTGCTTTAATCGCTTTATCCCAAATGTATGCAGAAAGGAAAGACGTATCGTGCGAAACGTATATCAAAACCTACCTGGATTTCGTCTGCCATTGCCTGCAAACGGACGGTTCCTTCCTGAATTACGTCCACAAAGACATCCTGTTTACTTCTCAAAACAAGGAAGTCGGATTGGAAGACAGCAACGGACGGGCAATTATGGCGTTAGGCTATTTTATCTCCCACGCCGGCAAGTTTCCCGATGCGTGGACGCTGGATGCTATCCGAATGATTAAACAAACGTTTCCGGTGATTACCCGCTTGCAATCCCCGCGAAGCATGGCATTTGCCATTAAGGGATTATACGGCTATTGGCGGAAATACCCCTCGCCGGAAATCTGTTCATTCATCAAACTGTTGGCAGACAAACTTATCCATTGTTATCAACAAAACAATGAAAACAAATGGTCGTGGTTCGAAGCCTATTTAACCTACGACAACAGTGTGTTGCCCGAAAGTCTGTTATATGCCTTTATAGCAACGGGTGATACCCTATATAAAGAAACAGCCAAAGAATCTTTCGATTTTTTATTGAAGAAAACATTCACCGGTGACCGGATAAAAGTAGTATCCAATCAGGGATGGTTTCAAAAAGAAAGGGGAGGGCAAAAATTTGGGGAACAGCCCATTGATGTTGCCGGCACGGTAATCGCCCTGCATACTTTTTATACCGTATTTAAGGACGAAGCCTATCTTGCCAAGCAAAAGACGGCGTTTGATTGGTTTTTGGGAAATAACCACCTTCATCAGATTATCTACAATCCCGCCACCGGCGGTTGTTACGACGGCTTGGAAGAAAACAACATCAATCTGAATCAGGGAGCTGAATCCGCAGTATGCTATCTTATTGCCCGAATGACGATGGATTAAACGGTAGTGTCATAGATCAACTCTTTTTTGTAAGTGCAATCTCATTCAATGGAATTGGATATAAACGCTCTTGATAAAAACAACCTCAAATCTATCACGCTTTTTAACTGGATGAAAACTGCTATTTAATAGCGAGTTGGTATAACTATTAAACGTTAATGCGTGTGGCTTATTTTTTGTCATAAATTAATACTATTTTTCATAATTTGTATGATGCTACCCAAACATGGGTGATTTCCCCAAATACATATTTGCGATATTCGTTTGCGTCTTTGTAAGCTTCGTTTATATAGTCTTTAGCTTCTTGCGAGTAAAAATCATCGGGATTGGGGGTAGTAACTTCCGTTAATCTACATTCAACAATTAGTTCGGCTTCTTTGAAAGACATATTTCCGGAAGGAGTTTGGACACTTGTCAATTTAACTTCTTTCATTTTTTCACTATCTCTTCCTGATTTACTTCCCAAAAAGAGTACTTGTTCCTTATATTCATTCGGGAAGTAAGACAGCGTATAGGTTTGCTCTTTTATAATCAGTTCAAGCGTATAACGGTCTGCTCGAAGAGTACACCAAGTGGCGGGTTTCTTGAAAAGAAGACCCATACCGCCCCCACTGCCTGTCATGGAATTATAATATTCTTCCTTGCCCGCAGTAATAACATAAAAATCTTTTCCTACCAACGTAAATACATTGAAATTGTCGCATATCTCTTCAGGAGAAATTTGTTTAAATAATTGGTCAAAATCGGCTGACGCCGAACGTTGTTTCATCTCTTTGACATTTACACGATTTGTTGTTTTCATCTTCTGATTTCTTATTTGTTTGACAATGCAAAATTAGCGGGCATTTTAGAAATAAAATAACTATATTTGCCAAAAAAAAATAGTCGTAAAAGACTTTTCATGAAAAAAGACAAACAGCATACGGAACCGAATGTCCTAAAAAGCTTTGCTCATTTATTAGGGACGGAAGTAAAAAACAGAAGATTAGAAATCCCTGAAAAATTTGGTACGGGTTATTGTGCCGGATTTGTTTTTAATGAGCATATCCGAATGTTAATCTTTAATTACAAAGTAAAAGAGAAAATGCTTGAGCATACTGAAATTCCACCGGTTATTAAAGAATTGGCAGTTTGTGCCAATATGAGTCCATCCAAACTGAAACGTTTATTCAAGCAAATTTTCGGCAACAGCATTTTCAGTTATTATCAAGAATTCAGAATGAAAGAAGCCGCCCGTTTGTTGAAAGAGGAAAAGTTATCGGTTTCAGATGTGGGTTATAAACTGAGCTTTACCAACCTAAGCCATTTTTCAAGAGTCTTTAATGAACATATCGGGATGAAGCCGAAACAATATAGCCGGTCATAACAAACCGACAGCCATAAATATTAAACCGCGCAATAATGAATATAAAGCCAATGCTTTACACACTAAAAAGAACAACGTGATATGGAATTTTATGCCGCTATATTAATTTAACAATACCATATATCTAATTAGCAACATCTAAATTATAAAACGCATCTCTTCGCCTCAAAACGTGGGATGCGCTTTTTTAGAGGGAAATGGGCAAGTATGGTTTTTAATCTTACAATTGCCTTCCCATTAGTTTACTATTGGATAGGAATTCCTTTATAGAAATCTAATACTTTGGTACGAAATAGGTATTCATACTTGGCTTGGATGCGGTCGGACTGTGCCCGCATTAAATTAAATTTGGCTTCATTGTATTCTATTGAAGTAGCTTTCCCGTTTTCAAACTTTTCGCCTGTCAGATGAAAAGTTTCTTCGTTGGCAGCAACAGCAGCGGAACTGGATTTGTATTTGCTTTCGGCAGCCAACGCACTATACCAGGCTTGTTGGATTTCTTTGTACAAAGTTTTTTTGATGTTGTCCACTTGCAGAGAAAGTTGCGTTTGCTGCAAGTTTGCCAAACGTACGCGGTTGCGTGTATTGAAACGGTTGAATAGGGGAATGTTAAGGCTGAATCCCAAATACTTGTTCAGGTTATTTTCCATTTGAGAGCTAAAGCTACTGCTGCTTTGACCGTTCATCGTATAGAAACTTGTACCCAATCCGGCGCTGAAAGAAAGTTGTGGATAATACTCGCTTTGCGCAATGCGTATGCTCTTTTCGCTTCCTTCCAACCGGTATTGCGCCGCAAGAATAGCAGGCTTGGACAAAACCGCTTGTTCATAAATATCATCGGGAGCAATAAGCGGAGCAAATTCAAGTTCCGAATCGGGAAGCGCAAGCGTAAATCCTTCTGGAGAAGGCAATTCCAATAGTTGACTCAAATCAAGCAACGTCAACCGGTAGTTGTTATCTGCTTGTACAGCGCTCAATTCGTCTTGCGCCAAACGGGCTTTGGCTTCAGCCACTTGTGCCGGAGAGGCTTTCCCTAATTCGGATAATTGCACCATCCGGTTTAATTGTGCCCGGCTGAGAGAAACTTGACTGTTTGCCACCTTACTCAATTCCTGGTTGAAAAGTGCCTGCATATAAACAGAAGCCACATTGAGAGCCATATCATCTTTGGCTTTATTCAAATCTTCTATGGCAGCTTTTAAGTTCAGTTTGTTCAATTCATATTGGTTGGGTATTTGAAATCCGGTAAATAGCGGAACATTCGTACTCAAACTAAAACTCGTATTGGAATTGTTGGTATCGGTATAAGTATTGTCAATGGGTGACGTTGCACGCCCCCAACTAAAATTCTGGCTTGCACTGCCATTCAGGCTTGGCAAGCGCATCCATTTGCTGGTATTTAATTCCGTTTCATTTTGGATAACGGAATTTGAGGTCTGGCGAATAGCAATATTATGTGCAATGGCATATTCGACACATTGGCGCAATGTCCACGAATCCGGCGTTTGCCCTGCGAGGGGAAAGACGCCGGCAATTATAAGTGTAACGGCGATTATATTTTTCTTCTTGTTCATGGGTGCGTACTATTATTATTTCGATTTTTCAGCTCCGCGTACCTTCTCGGTTTCGGTCAACCCCTTTTTAATTTCTATTTTGATGCCGTCGCTCATGCCTGTGACCACTTGCCGGCGGTCGAACTTTTGTTGGGGAACGCTGTCCATCATTACCCATACAAAGGCACTGTCGTTCTTAAATTCGATAACGCTTTCCGGCACGGTAAGCACTTGAAATGCGTGCGCAAGAACAATTTCTGCATTTGCCGAATAACCGGAACGTATCATCACAGAGTCGGGAATCTGAACGGCTGCTTTAATCTCGAATTGATTAGCCCCGTTTGCTTCCACTCCTTTTGGAGAGATGTATTCCAGCGTAGCCTTGAAATTCAAATTTTGCAAGGCGCCGATAACAATCTTGACCGGCATTTGTTCGTGAACGCGTCCTACTTCGGTTTCGTCTATCATGCCGCGAAAAATAAGGTCGCTCATATCTGCCACAGTGGCAATGGTAGTGCCGTCATTAAACGTATTGCTCATGATAACGGAATTTCCTGTCTTTACCGGTATGTCGAGAATAAGACCATTAATAGTGGAACGTATCATGGTGTTGCTATACAAAGCTGTTTTTTTAGTAATTCCCTCTTTGATGATGTCCAAGGCGTCTTTAGCATTTTCTGCTTCTTCGCGAGCCTGCATTACGGCAACTTCGCCTTTTTCATATTCTTCGCGGCTGATAAGTTTGTCTTCGTAAAGCTTCTTGATGCGGCTGAAGTCCGTTTCCGCCTGTTTGGCATTAATAGTTGATAGGCGTAAGCGGCTCTCGGCAGCGTTCAGTTGCCCCAATTCGGGAATAATCTTTACTTTCGCTATCACTTCCCCTTTTTTCACCATCTGTCCGGCTTCTTTATACACTTCGTCCACAATGCCCGATATTTGAGGCTTGATAAGAATCTCATCACGAGGCTCCATTTTGCCGGTGGCTACGGTATTCTTTTCCAAGTCTGCTATTACCGGCGCCACTATTTCATACAGAATTACTTTGGGTTTCGATTTATTGTACAAAAAAACAAATGTCCCAATAAATATAGCGGCAATGACCACTAATAATCCGATTTTCAAAAATCTTTTCATATAATTTTATTGATTAATTTTAATTAGCTTATTTCTTGAATTATTCATCCCTTATCGCTTCTATCGGTTTGATTGCCATTGCCCTGTATGCCGGCGCCAATCCGGCAAACATTCCCAGAGAAAGCAACAAAAAAACCGTTCCGGTAGCCAGCCCAAAACCGACCTGAAAATGCACAGGGTATGTCCTTGATGCATTGATTCCCATTTCGGTCATTTGTAATATCAATACCGCAAACGAGATGCCGAACATACCCGCTATGCCGGTTAACACCATACTTTCGGAAAGAATCTGTTGCAGAATATCTCTCGGACGCGCTCCGATAGCACGGCGGATACCGATTTCAGTAGTACGTTCTTTCACCGTTACCATCATAATGTTACTCACGCCGATGGCTCCGGCAAGAAGCGTGCCCAATCCTACCATCCAACCAAGTATGCGAATGCCTGTAAACAAGTTGTCAATCATGGAAAACATGGCTTCGGCATTGAGCAACATCACCGCTTGTTTGTCGTCCGGATGAATAAAATGCGCTTCCTTGATAATGGCTTCCAATTTAGGTTGCAGTTTCGTTATTTTCACTCCCGGTTTGACGGTGAGGCAAAGCAGTTCTATGTGTGTTCCCAGATTATACATTTGTCGCATGGTGGTAAAAGGGAGTGCAATACTTTCGGAAGCACTCCCGTTAATGGTAATGTTTCCTTCGGAACCACATACGCCGATTACCTGATAATAGATACCATCCACTCGAATATACTTCCCGCACGGATCTACTCCTTTGCGGAAAAGCGTTTCGGCTACCCGTTTGCCGATGCTGCACACCTTACGGGCTTCGAGAATGTCCACATCGTTGATAAAACGCCCGTAAATCATTTTTTGCGCTTCAATTTCGGCGTATTCCGGATATAAACCTTTGAGGACGCACGAACTGCTTTTGTCATCGTAAACGGCAGTTATTCCCCATCTGGCTGTGGTAGGAGTTATCACATCTATCTCAGGAACTTTCTCGCGCAAACGCTCCACATCCAACAGTTCCAAACTCCACCAACGTCCCTTCTGAAAACCTTTGTAGGCTTCACTTGTACTTTGAGGCCACACAAAGCAAGAGTTTGTAGCAAACCCCTCAAAGTTGGCGCTCATTAAGCCTTGCAGACCTTGCGATCCGCCAATAAGCGCCACCAGCATGAATATTCCCCAGAATACTCCGAAAGCAGTCAGCAAACTTCGTGTTTTGTTTCTTGTGATGGTGAGGAGTATCTCCTCCCACGTATCTATATCAAATCGCATATCAACTAATTGTGCTAATGTGAATAGTCGCCTTTATTATTTAGTCCGCCCTTAACGCTTCAATCGGTCGGATACTTACCGCCTTTTTGGCAGGGAAGAATCCCGCCAACGTGCCGGCTATGATTAAAGTCAATGTGGCTTGAATGGCGACGTGCATATCCACCGTTGGATTCAAAAAGATGGTTTCCGACCACACGCCGGTGTCCATCTTGCTTTCTCCGGCAACCATATTCATGTATTCCGTTGTCAAAACACCTGCCACCATACCCATATAGCCAAATAAGGTAGTGATGGCTATGCTTTCCAAAATGATGAGCCGGAGGATAGAAGCAGGCGTGGCGCCCAACGCTTTGCGGATACCGAACTCACGAGTACGCTCCTTAACGGTAACAAGCATAATGTTACTTACCCCCACAATACCGCTAAGCAACGTAAAGATACCGATAACCCATATAGCAGTATGAAGAATTTGCATTCCTGTTTGTTGTTGCAAGTAATCAAGAAGTCGATTCCAAATCCAAATGGCGCTGTTGTCTTCGGAGTCAAACCGGTGATGTACGCTCAATGCTTGGCGGTATTGCTGTTCGAACACTTTGTTTATTTCTTCCGTTTCCAACCCGCGAGTGGTGAAAGCAATATTATCCAGTTTGTCCCCTTTGTTATAAATGATTTGCAGGGTGCTGAAAGGTATGTACGCAGCACGGGAATCCCTATCTCCCCTGTCGGTATAAAGCCCCACCACTTGATAAGCCACGCCGCTGGCATTGACAAACTGTCCTATAGCCTCTTCGCTTTTTTTGAACAATACTTCCGCCGTCTTTTTATGCACCACGATTACTTTTCTACGTTCACGTATATCCATATCGTTGATAAAACGACCTGCTACGGATTTTACCCTTTCCACTTCCGTATAATTGGGATACACCCCGTTTAACGAACAATTAACATATTCCTTACCTTTACTGATGAAAATCTCACTCTTCCGCACAGTAGCTCCCACACTAACAATATTCTCCGGAAAATTATCGCCGGTAATATTCACATCCACATTATCCAAGAGTATGTTCCTTCCTTGTTTCAGTCCTTCATAAGGCTTGGTTGTCCAACCCGGATATATTTTCATGGAATTCATTGCCATATCCGCCGATGAATCTTCAAAAGCGTGTATCAGCCCATTGCCCGCTCCCAACAAAACAATCAACATGAATATACCCCACGCCACAGCAAACCCCGTGAGGAATGTACGCAACTTATTGCGCTTAATTGTTCCGTATATCTCTTGCCAAATATCTATCATAGTCCGTGTTGTAATATAAATAATTCCGTATTATTCCCCTCATAAAAATTATTTTATTAATCCGTTTTTCCCGAAATCCGATGCGTTGTGCGCCTTATTATCCTCTATTTGTTCGATAATTCCATCTTTCAGACGAATGATTTTATTCGTCCGGTTTGCCACCCCGTTTTCGTGAGTAACCACCACAATAGTCATCCCTTCGACATTCAACTGATTTAATATATCCAGCACTTCTGCCGAGGTTTTACTGTCCAAAGCGCCCGTAGGTTCGTCCGCCAAAATGATTTGCGGTTGCGATATAAGCGCACGCGCAATAGCAACGCGCTGTTTCTGTCCACCGCTCATCTCGTTGGGGAGATGATGCGCCCATTCCTTTAATCCCAACCGGTCGAGATATTCCAAAGCCATCGCATTTCGTTTCTTTCTTCTCACCCCCTGATAAAAAAGAGGCAAGGCAACGTTTTCCACTGCATTTTTAAAAGAAATCAGATTAAAAGATTGAAAAATAAACCCAATCATCCGGTTGCGATATCCAGCCGCTTTCGTTTCGCTCAAATTCTTTATCAAAACCTCATTCAAATAATAATCACCCGTATCGTAATTATCCAATATACCCAATATATTCAACAAAGTAGATTTTCCGGAGCCGGAAGCCCCCATAATAGAAACAAATTCCCCCTTTTCGATGTCAAGATCAATGCCTTTTAACACATGCAAGGGGGAACCATTGTAATAAGTTTTGTTAATGCCTTTGAGATGTATCACCTGTTTTATCTGTTTAATTTTTATAATTCGGTACACGTTATATCTAGTAAGACGTTATATCGGCTAATTCGCTCCAAAAAGATAGACGTAAAAATGAAATTTTACGATTTTTTTTCTTTAGAAACCAATTCCGACTGAATGTATTTCACTATCCATTCTCCTGTTTCTGAGGTTCCATACGCCTTTTGCCCTTCCATTTGGATGTCTTGTGTGCGGATATTCGCATTTATCGAAGCATCTACCGCTTTCCGGATCAAATTCGCTTCCCTTTCCATTCCAAAGGAATATTCAAACATCATTGCCGCAGAGAGAATGGCAGCTAACGGATTAGCGATGTTCTGCCCTGCCGCTTGCGGCCAAGAACCATGAATAGGCTCGAACACGGAAGTATGCGTCCCGATGGAAGCCGATGGAAGCAAACCCATGGAACCCGTTACCACCGAACCTTCGTCCGTCAAAATATCGCCGAACATATTTTCCGTTACCATCACATCGAATGATGTAGGCCATTGGATAATACGCATTGCCGCATTGTCCACAAACATGTATTCCGTTTCCACTTCCGGATATTCCGGAGCTATCTCTTTTGCCACCTCACGCCATAAACGGGAAGTTGCCAGCACATTTGCCTTGTCTATTACCGTCAATTTCTTTCGGCGCTTCATGGCATACTCATAAGCCAACGTAACAATGCGGGTAATTTCATTGCGCATATAAACGCATGTATCATAAGCCGTGTTTCCGTCTTCGGAGCGACCTTGCGGACGACCGAAATAAAGACCTCCCGTCAACTCGCGAATACACATAAAATCAGCTCCTTTTATTAATTCGGCGCGTAAGGGAGATTTATGGATTAAAGATTCAAAAGTAGTTATGGGACGGATATTTGCATATAGTCCAAGTTTTTTTCGCATAGCCAGCAATCCTTGTTCGGGACGTACTTTAGCCAACGGATTGTTGTCAAACTTAGGGTCGCCTACTGCTCCAAAAAGCACGGCGTCGCTCTTCATACACAGTTCATGTGTCTCGTCGGGATAAGGGTCTCCTACTTTGTCAATAGCAGAAGCCCCGCAAATGCCATATTCATACTGAAGTTCATGCCCGAACTTTTCGCAAACAACTTTCATTACATCAAGCGCAACCTGTATAATCTCAGGACCAATTCCGTCGCCGGGGAGAACTGCTATTTTCATTTTGGGTATGAAATTAATTGGATTCAAATATACGGGAAAGTTGGGTTATATCCCCCAATAATAAGGACTAAAAATACACCGGTAAACCATCATTCCATTACTTATTTATCAATAATAATGTGATAGGCTTGTTCCTCTCTACGTAAAGGATATTTTTCGCGTAATTTTTCAAATTGTTCGGGATTTGCCTTCAACGCATCGCTATCTGCTTGCGGATTATAAATTTTGAGTAATGCTTCTTCGTAGGTTTTTGCATGGACAATCGTGTTCCCGGGTGAAGGAGGAGTCACTTCAAACGATGCAGTGACGCCGAAATATTTGCAAATTGTTTTCAAAGACATGCGGGTAGCATTGGCTTTACCGTCTGCCGAATAGCCCGCAATGTGCGGAGTGGCAATCATGGCTTTTTCCAACAAGGTCCGGTTGATAACCGGCTCTCCCTCCCATACGTCAATCACGGCGCCGGAGACAACGCCGATGTCTAAGGCATGTAGCAAAGCGCCGGTGTCCACCACTTCACCGCGGGAGGTGTTTATAATAATAGGACGACGGCGAAGCGACCGGAAAAACATTTCATCAGCCAAATGATACGTTTTGTATTTCCCTTCTCTATACAAGGGCGTATGAAACGTTATGACGTCGCATTCCCGGGCGATGGTTGCTAAATCCGTGAATCTGCTTATCCCTTCCTTCTCCTGTCTGGGCAAATCATTTACAAGCACACGCATACCCGCTTCCAAAGCTCTGCCGGCTACTTGGGTTCCCACGTTGCCAGCTCCCACAATACCTATTGTTAATCTTTCCAATGCTATTTTGCGTGTCTGTTGCAACACCAACAACGATGATTGTACATATTGCGCCACTGAGGAAGAATTGCAACCTGCCGCATGGCTCCATGCTATTCCTGTTTGCTGGCAATATTCCACATCAATATGATCGCAACCGGCAGTTGCCGTAACAATAAGTTGTATGCGGCTGCCTTCCAATAATTTGCGGTTGCAATCTGTCCGGGTACGAACAATGAGTACATCCGCATCACAAATAAGTTTGGGAGTGAACTCCTTTCCGGATACGAAAATAACGTCATCTGTTATTTGCCGGACGGCTTCTTTTATATAAGGGATTTTATCGTCAACGATTATCTTCATGGGAGTATCCTCATGGGTTGAATAATTTTAATTATCAGGTAAATGTATGAGATTTTATGGATATGGACAAATGCTTTGAAATTACTTGGGTTTGTTTCGAATATATGGGAATAGCATGTTGAAACAATAGCTATTTGTATGGAATGTTGTTAGGAATGATAAACAAATAATACTTATTTTTGTAAGTTACCAAATAAGCATTTATAGAGGTGAGAATGATTCTTTTAAATTTTAGTCCGATAATCTATAAAGATTGCGAATCAAGATGAAGGCTTTGATTTTGAATTTTATAAAAACGTATTTCCTCCTTGTTTTCCTGTTCATTTTATGGAAACCTTTGTTTATGTGGTTTCACCACGGTTTGTACGCAGAGGTGGGAACGATGGATTATTTTGAGGTGATGCTGCATGGGTTGCCTTTGGATCTTTCGGTTGCAGGGTATTTCTCCATGGTTCCCGGTCTGTTGTTGATCGCTTCTCTTTGGATTCCTTTCCGATTGACTACCTTTTTGCGCAGGGGGTATTTTTATACGATTGCCTTTATTTTTTCTGTTATATTTATTCCCGATTTGGTTTTATATCACTATTGGGGGTTTCGTCTGGATTCCACCCCGCTGTTCTATTTTTTCTCTTCGCCCAAAGGCGCGTTGGCAAGCGCCGGAACGGGCGCCATTGTAGCAGGTATCGGGGCGATATTTGTTTACATCGTTCTGTTTTGTGTCCTATTTGAGTATGTATTGATACGCGGAAATAAACGGCAGATAGTGCATTCCCGTTTGATGGTAACAGGTGCTATGTTGCCGATGGTGGGGCTTCTTTTCATACCCATACGGGGAAGTTTTACGGTTTCCGTAATGAACCTCAGCAAGGTGTATTACAGCGAGAACCTAAGGTTGAACCATGCGGCTATCAATCCTTGTTTTAGTTTGATGGAATCCTTGTTTCGCAAGTTGGATTTCGACAAACAGTACCGGTTTATGTCCTCGCAAGAAGTAGATGAGATATTCAGTTTTCTTACCGACAAACCGCCGGTAATGAACCGTATTCCTGCACTTTTTACATGCGAGCGTCCCAATGTGGTTTTCGTAATTCTCGAAAGTTTTTTATCTAAAGCGATGGAATCGTTGGGAGGAATACCTGGTATAGCTGTAAACATGGATAAGTTGGGAGAAGCAGGAATACTTTTTACTAATTTCTATGCCAATAGTTTCCGTACGGATCGAGGATTGGTTTCTATTATCGCGGGATATCCCGCCCAACCAACTATGAGCATCATGAAATATCCCCAAAAAGCGGAGTCGCTTCCTTCCATATCACGGTCTTTACAAAGAGTGGGATATGATTTGCAATATTATTATGGAGGTGATGCTGATTTTACGAATATGCGTTCTTTTCTCCTAGCGGCGGGATTCAACCGGATTGTTTCCGATAAGGATTTTCCTGTTCAGGAGCGTTTGAGTAAATGGGGGGTGCATGACCATGTAGTTTTTTCCCGTTTCCTTTCCGATTTAGAAAGTAAGCCGTATGAACCGTTTATGAAAATTATCCAAACGTCGAGTAGCCACGAACCGTTTGATGTTCCTTATCATAGGTTGGAAGATCCGTTTCTGAATGCGGTAGCCTATACTGACAGTTGTTTGGGAGATTTCATCAGTCGTTTCAAGCAGACGGATTTGTGGGAGCATACCCTCGTCGTTCTTGTTCCCGACCATGCGGGTAGTTATCCCTATCCTACCGATAATCTTTCGCCCGGACGTTACCAAATACCTTTAATACTGACGGGCGGGGCGATAAAATCTTCGATGAAAATTGATGCCTGCGGTTCTCAGATTGATATAGCAGCCACATTACTTTCGCAATTGGGATTACCGCATGATGAATTTACATTCAGTAAGAATTTATTGAATCCGGCGTCTCCTCACTATGCTTTTTTTACTTATCCAAATGCGTTTGGTATGATTACTCCGGAAAACCAATTGGTGTTTGATTGCGATGCAGAGCAAGTTCATAGCGATACAGGCATCCACCCCGGTGAGAATTTGATGAAAGGAAAAGCCATATTGCAAAAATTGTACGATGATTTGGCTGCACGATAAAGCCGCACCGGTAACAGATGATGAAACTCCGAATGACATGATTTGAGCGCTTGCTCCTCTCTGTAATCCGCTGAACGTTGAAGTTGTCCTTTTTGGAGGATTGCGGCCCGCCATTAAGAAACAAAGCCAGTCCCGGTTTTCATATTTATTGATGAGCCTCCCTATCTACCCGATGCGGCTTAGCTTGTACTTGGAGCAAAAGTAAAGACTATTTATTATATAAACAAAGGAAAAAAGATTTTTATAACAGGCAGATTCAAGTTTCGCGGGAAATCATCTCTCAAATTTTAGGCATAGTGATTGATGAAACGGTCCAGGTGTTATAAATAAATGCGTAAATTTGCAGTATAAATTTGATTACATGGCTATACCTGTCAATATTGAGAAACTTATATCCAATCAGGTAGTTGAGAATGAGCGAATAGAATATAAAAAAGAATGGAATCCGGTTGCCATACCGGACAATATGCGCTTTCGCAAATGACTTTGAAAACATTTTTAAAGGAGTTCCTAAAACAGGAGGCTATCATTTAACAGAAAAAGCGAAGGCAAACTTAGATAACAATGCTCTGTTGGAAGAAATTCCTGTGATACAAATACATTAAACCTTTTGACAGAAAAAGTATCCAACCAATTTGCGGTATTATCTAATCTTAAAATAAACGGAAAATGGAAACAATAACAAAACTCTATTCATTGGGCTACAAAGATACGAAAGCGTATTTGTTTGCTTCGTTGTTTGTGGCAGGAAACATGGCATTGCCTCAATTGGCGCATTTAGCGCCTAATGGGGGGCTTACCCTGTTGCCTATCTATTTTTTTACTCTGATTGCAGGTTATAAATATGGGATTCGTGTCGGATTGTTGACAGCCTTATTTTCTCCCGTAATCAATGCGTTGATATTCGGTATGCCGGTTGTTGCTGCGCTTCCGTTAATATTGATTAAATCGGGGTTGTTAGCGATAGGCGCTTCCGTGGCTGCACGTTACAGCAAACGTATTTCGTTGAGAGCTATTTTGGTGGTTATTCTTAGTTACCAACTTATTGGCGCCTTATGTGAATGGGCAATTGACAGCGATTTTTATGGCGCTATTCAAACGCTTCGTTGGGGCATACCGGGTATGCTGTTGCAATTGTCCGGCGGATATGCGTTGCTGAAAGCGATAGCTAAACGATAAGGGTATTCGCATGGAAAAGACATGGGATGAAGTCATGAATCGTTTTCGCGAGATCATATTTGATGAGGAATTTGACTGGATAGTGGCTATAGCTAATGGCGGTATAGTTCCGGCAGCCATCATCAATCAACGCTTGCAAAAGGATATTTATTTGCTGAAAATCAATTTGAGAGACAACTGTCAACGTCCTAAGTATGATAGCCCGAAATTGCTGTCTCCGATAAATTTTCCTTATCAAGGTAGGAACATTCTTTTGGTGGACGATAGAATAAAAACCGGATCAACGGTGAAATTTGCCTGTGAGTTGTTGAAAGAGGCAAAGTCAATAAAAACATTTGCCGTCAATGGAAATGCGGATTATGCTTTGTATGACGAATCTTGTTTTAGTTTTCCTTGGATTATTTAATGAATGTGGAATTACTGAATAATATAAAAACTTATGGATAGAAGAGATTTTCTTAGGGCGGTGGCTGTTGCAGGAACCGTTATGAGCATCCGGCAAGTGGGTGCTATGGATATGTTGACTCAACACATAGATGGCGCAGGGGATAAAGTGGATTTGGTAGCTGTTATGGGTGGAGAACCCGAAGAGATGTTCCGTAGCGGTATTGAAAAGTTGGGTGGTATCCAACAATTTGTCAAAGCGGGACAAAAAGTAGTTGTAAAACCTAATATTGGTTGGGATAGGGCGCCTGAATTGGCAGGAAATTCCAATCCGAAGCTTGTGGCTGAAATCGTAAGGCAGTGTTTGGCTGCTGGAGCTAAAGAAGTGAAAGTTTTTGATCATACGTGCGACGAATGGACAAAGTGCTATGCCAATAGTGGAATCAAAGCTGAGGCAGAAGCTGCCGGAGCGCAAATGATACCGGCGCATTTGGAATCGTATTATCGTCCGGTAACACTTCCCAAAGGAAAGAGCTTAAAGGAGACAAAAATACACGAAGCCATTTTGGACGCCGATGTGTGGATTAATGTTCCTGTATTGAAACATCACGGTGGGGCGAATTTATCCATCTCAATGAAAAACCTGATGGGTATTGTTTGGAATCGCCGCTATTTCCATAGTCACGATTTGCAGCAATGTATTGCCGATGTTTGTACATTGGAAAAAAAGCCGATACTCAATGTAGTGGATGCGTATCGTTTGATGAAAACCAATGGACCGCAAGGGCGTACGGTAGCGGATGTGGTGAATGGCAAAGCTCTGTTCATATCCCAGGATATCGTCGCTGTGGACACAGCAGCAGCCAAATTTTTCAATCAAGTTCGCGAGATGCCGCTCGAAACCGTTGGACACTTGGCAAACGGACAAGCTTTGAGTCTCGGTACCATGAATTTGGATAAACTGAATGTTCAGCGCATCAGATTGTAAGGCTTTATTATGTTGAAAACAATACGTGTAGTTATATCGGCAATACTTTTCGGTTTAATTACGTTTTTCTTTTTGGATTTTGCCGGAATATTGCCGAATGATTTTCATTGGCTGGCTAATGTGCAGTTTGTGCCGGCTCTTTTAAGCCACTCATTCATTATTTTGGGCATCCTTTTGGCATTGACACTGCTGTTCGGAAGAATTTTTTGTTCTACCCTGTGTCCTATGGGTGTTTTTCAGGATGTCGTAGCTTGGTTTTCCAAACAAACCGGAAAGAAAAAGAGGAAAAAGAAATATAAGTATAGTCCGGCTAAGACGACACTTCGTTATACCGTATTGGGTATTGCGTTGTTAACGTTTGTAGCAGGTTTTCCTATGGTGCTTGGGTGGGTAGATCCGTATAGCGTTTACGGGAGGATGGCAACCCATGTGTTTCGTCCGGTATATATGACGGGGAATAATTTGCTGGAATCTGTTTTTTCTTCGTTCAATAATTATACGTTTTATCGGGCGGATGCGGACATTCGAAGTCTTTTTTCGTTTTTTAGTGGCATAGTAATGTTCCTGCTTATCGGTTATCTGGCTTGGAAACACGGACGGATTTGCTGCAATACGATATGCCCGGTAGGAACCGTGTTGGGTCTTTTAAGCAAGTATTCCTTGTTTAAAATTCGGATAGATGCAGATAAGTGCAATAAATGCGGTTTGTGTGCGATGAAGTGTAAAGCTGCCTGCATTGATAGTCAAGGGGGCGCTATTGACCACGGTCGTTGTGTGGATTGTTACAATTGTTTGGAAACTTGTCAAAGAGGGGGGCTCTCTTATTCGCCTGCAAAGAGAAAAAAATCGAAAGCGACGAAAGAGGAACCACCCATCTCCGACCAATCCAAACGACGGTTTTTATTAGCGGGAGTAACCACAGGATTGGCTGCTGCGGCAGTAATTCCCAAAACGATGGCGCAAAAAGGAACGAAGGCAGTAAGCAATCAGGTAGCCTATAAAGTAAAGTATCCGGTGACGCCTCCGGGGGCTGTTAGTATAGCGCATTTTCAGGCGCATTGTACTTCGTGCCATCTTTGTGTGAGTAAATGTCCGTCGAAGGTATTGAGACCTGCTTTTATGGAATATGGATGGGGAGGAATCATGCAACCTGTGGAAGACTTTGAAAAAGGTTTCTGTAATTACGATTGTACCATCTGTGGTGAAGTATGCCCCAATGGGGCGATTCGTAAACTCACCGTTGAAGAAAAGCATTTGACACAGCCGGGTCGGGTGGTTTTCATCAAAGAGAATTGCGTGGTTTATACGGACGAAACGAGTTGCGGTGCGTGTTCTGAACATTGTCCCACGCAGGCTGTTTCCATGGTTCCCTATCAAAATGGATTGACCATTCCGAAAGTGGATACGGAGATTTGTGTGGGGTGTGGAGGTTGCGAACATATTTGTCCGGTAATTCCCTACAAAGCCATTCATATTGAAGGAAATCCCGTACAACTGAGAGCCAAGCCTTTTATAGAAGAGGAAAAAAAGGAAATTAATGTGGATAACTTTGGATTTTAAAACTATGGTAATTACCAAAATGAAATGAAGAATGCAGGGTTCAACAAGTTCTTTGTTATCTGTATGACGTGCTTGTTGGCGTCTGTGAACGCAGATGCACAAATAAATAAAACTTCAGTCTCACAAAAAGGCGATTTCAATTTGGGTTTGGCGATTGGAACGCCAACGATAAAGGGATGGGATGCGGTGATGCCGGCGATTTCGGTTGATGCTTCGTGGGTATTCTTGTCCGGATTCATCAATACGAAAACATTTGAAAAAAATGGCAGTGTTGACTTGGGCGTTTACTACGGATTCTCTGCTTACAAACAAGACAACCCTATAGGGAACAGCGAGGAAAGCCAATTGTTTTACCATTCGGTTTTGCTCCGTTCCGCTTTTCATTTCCAGTTTATGGACAAATTAGACACCTATGCAGGGATAATGAGCGGGGTAAACATCCGGTCGTATTCCGGCAATTCATTCCATAAGGAGGTAAGTTTTGCCTACCATCTTTATGCGGGAGCCAAGTATTATTTTTCGCCCAAGTTTGCCGGCAAAATAGAATTTATGGAAGACTTTACACCTTGGCTTTCTGTTGGCGTTAATTTTAAATTTTAATCTCCTGCCTGAATGAATAGGAATTTTACAACACAACAAAAAGAATGAATACAATTCCTCCTATCCGGTTGGTGAGCCAACAACTTTTAGGAACAGGCATGCAAACACCGGAAGATGTTGTTTCATGGATGGGAGCTATGCAAGCGCAGGATTATGCTATGGCAAAATGGGCTGTCGGCATACGCTTTCCGGGGAGTACGGATAAAATGGTAGAGGAAGCATTCAACAAAGGCGAAATCCTTCGTACTCACGTTTTGCGTCCGACTTGGCATTTGGTAGCCCCTGAAAATATTCGCTGGATGTTGTCTTTGTCGGCAGACAAGATTAAAGCGTCTGCCCGATCGAGAGACCGCGATTTGGAAATTACCGGAGAACTGTATAGTCAGGTCAACCGAATTATTCAAAAATCATTGGAAGGCAATAATCACCTCACGCGGGAAGCCGTAGGGCAAGCCTTAAAGGAAGCTGGAATAGCAGTAGATACTTCCCGTATGATTCATTTTATGATGCGGGCAGAAGTAGAAGGCATGGTTTGCAGTGGCGCTTTGCAAGGGAAATCCCATACGTATGCTTTGTTGGATGAGCGTGTACCACCAACCAAACCTTTGCATAAAGAGGAAGCATTGGCGAAGCTTGCTCAACTGTATTTTACGAGCCATTGTCCGGCTACCCTGCAAGACTTTATTTGGTGGTCGGGGTTATCGCAAACCGAAGCAAAAAAAGGTCTGGAAGCTGTAAAATCCGGTTTGGTTGCGGAAGAAGTGAACGGTCAGACATACTGGATAGCCGATGCATTCAAGAATGCGACAAGCAGTGTAGATACATCCGTTTATTTATTGCCGGCTTTTGATGAATACATCATCAGTTATAGAGACCGGAAAGCGGTTTTGCCTTCGGAAAATCACAGCAAAGCGGTTTCAAGTAACGGCATTTTTCGTCCGGTCATTGTTGCAAACGGACAGGTGATAGGACTTTGGAAAAAAATGGATACTAAAAATGAACCTGTCCTGTTGTCTTTTTTTGAACCATCCAACGTTATTACAAATAATGAGACAAACCGAGCTCTTGATGCTTTCAGCGCATTTTTAGAAAGATGACCGGAAACATGCTTAAAAGAAACGGGTGTAAGAATTGCCACCCAGATAGTGGCGGACGCCTACCAAAAGAATTGCGAAATAGCCATTGTTGTTTCAGCCGATAGCGATATGATTCCAGCGATAGAACTTGCCAAAGAAGCAAAACAAACTGTGTTCGTCTATTTTCCACCCAATCAATTTTCAAGCAATCTTGCATTAATGGGGAACGGTAAGCCGATTTTACTTCAACGATATGAAGCCCGATTTAAGCAAGCTTGATAAAGATACCCTGAAATCTATCATGCTTTTCAATTGGATTAAAGCGGCTATTTGATAGCGGGTTGGTATTATGCATCATCGTAATGGAACGCTATGTATATTTAATTAGCAATGCCCCTGCATTTATAGCTGCTTTTGAAGCATTTAGATGAAATACATATTCATAGCAATAGCTTTTTTCCCCTCTTTAAAAAACTTCCACATTTTTTGCGGATGTATAAAAATAGCATTATCTTTGCCCTGTAGATAAACGGCATGGAAATTGGCTTTGAAAAAGAGTATTTGCGTGAATTGTACGAAATCGGCAGGACAACGGACAAAAAACACCGTTTTCAGCCGCAAATAGTGGCAAAGTATCAATTATGTATTAAGATACTTGAAAAATCCTCAAAAATTGAAGATCTGTTCGTAATCAATTCTCTGCATTACGAAGCATTGAAAGGCGACAAACAAGGAATTGAATCCGTTAGGGTAAATGCCCAATACCGGATTGAGTTCACCACAAGCAAAGTCGTTTCCGAAACTGTTATAACGATATGCAATATTTTAGAATTGTCAAATCATTATAAATAAAAAGATTATGGGTAATTATGTTTGCGCCCGTCCCGTTCATCCGGGCGAATTATTGAAAGATGAAGTGGAAAGTCGTGGCATATCGCAAGCCAAACTTGCCACACAAATGGGTATGTCGTACAAAGTACTGAACGACATACTTAACGAACGCCGTCCGCTCGCTACCACCACGGCAATGCTTTTTGAAGCTGCATTGGGTATTGATTCCGGCTTATTAATGCGAATGCAACTTGATTACAATATGCAGGTGATAAGCCAAGACAAGACATTTGCCCAACGTCTTGCCGAAATCCGCAAAGTCGCCGCCGTATTGTAATGATTTTTAACTATTTCATGTTATACCTGCCTAAAAATGCTTGGAGGTGATCTAAAAAGTATGCTTTACCTTACACATACCCGAAATTAATATAAAAGAAAGCTAAATTAAAAGCTTTCAAATGATTAAACAAGTTTTTAGAGAAACAGCAAGTTTTTCTAAAAGCCCGTCTGATACGGTGCCTAAGACGACAATTATTCCCCTCTATTCCTACCGTAGGGGCTTTGCCAACTATATGATTGTCCTCTTTAAAGGCAGTAATAAAACTCTGCCAATCATCCCCTGCAGATACATCCAAAAGAGACACCCAGTTTGATGAGCTTTTCTCTTAGACGTTTAGCTGCTTTTAAATCCCGCTTACCCCAAACATAAGCCACTATTTCACCCCCCTTTACGTTCGCATGCATATATTAACCAATACTTCTTACTTTTATTGCCCACATACGTCCCCAATTCATCCACTTCCAGTCTCTCATAATAAGACTTACGGGGAGTAATGGCATAGTGGGAATTTACCGGTACGATACAAAATATATTCTGTCTAATCGCTACAAGAATAAACAAAAGAAACAGCACGAAAACAATTAGGCTCATGGCAAATATTCAAACTGCGTTTTTTACAGACGCCTTCATGTTTCTATCCGCCGCTTTAGCAGCAAAATTGATAATTCTTGTTCCGTCTTTCTGTTCTTCAATGAACACTTTCACAGTATTTTCCGGTAAAAGTTCCTTCACCAATTCCGGCCACTCAATGAAACATAAAGCGCCACTGTAAAAGTAATCTTCGTACCCCATATCGTAAACCTCTTCTAACTTTTTTATGCGGTAAAAATCGAAATGATAAATAAGTTCGCCGGTGTTTTCAGAGCGATATTCATTTACGATAGCGAAGGTGGGAGAGTTGATAATTTGCATTACGCCGAGTTCCTCACATAAAACCTTAATAAAAGTAGTTTTTCCTACTCCCATGTTTCCGTAAAAAGCAAATACGGTGTTGTCACCCATTTCACATACAAATCGGCGAGCCGCATCAGGTAATTGTTTTAAGGTCTTGATAGGTATGTTCATGATTTTGTTGGAATAATTTTTTTTATACCTTTCCCTATGGCGTAAATAATAATTGAAAAAAAAATGATAGAAGCTCCTGAAGGGATATTTTTGTAATAAGAAATGAATAGTCCTCCCAAGCAACTCAAATAACCGATACAGGTAGAATACCAAATTATCCGTTTGAAATTGTATGTAAAGAGATTAGCTGTCATTTGAGGAATAGTTAGTAGTGAGATGACTAATACAATGCCGACCATACGTAAACAAGAAACAATAGTCAACGCGATAAACATCATTAGCAAATACTCAAATAAGACCACAGGAAGCCCTTGCGAACGGGCAAATTCACGGTCGAAAGCGATATAGACAATAGAGTTGATAAACAAAGTGAAGAATAGTATCAGGAGGATACAGACTATCCCTTGCATGATAAGGTCTGTTTGAGTAATAGTTAATATATTGCCGAATAGATAAGCAGAAAGGTCAGGTGCAAATCCTGGAGAAAGAAAAGTAAACATGATTCCCACCGCCATTCCGAACGTCCAAAATACAGCAATCGCAGAATCCTCTCGCACATCTTTCCGTTTACTCAACCACTCAATGCCAAAAGCCGAAAGCATGGAAAATACAGCCGTTGACACTATGGGTGAAATACCGGTATATAATCCTAATCCGATACCTCCAAACGAAGCATGAGTAATTCCCCCGCTAATAAATACGAGTCTTCGCGTAACAACGTAAGTTCCGATAATGCCGCATGCTATACTTGCCAACAAACTTCCCAGCAGAGCATGGCGAAAGAAAGTGTATTCCAATAGTGATGCCAATGAATGAATAAGCATACGGGTAATTCGTGAATAAAAACTCCGTAAAGTTAACTCATTATATTGTATTTTTGTAGTTTCGGCAACATCAAATCATAGATATGAAATGAATCAAGATACTATTTGCGCCATAGCCACTGCACAAGGTGGAACTATTGGATTGATACGTGTTTCCGGTTCCGGCGCCATCAATATTGCCGGCAATCTGTTTGTTCCTGCTGGAAACAACAAGAATCTTAAAAATCAAAAACCATATACTCTTACTTTCGGACGGATTTTTAGCGGGGAAGAAATGATAGATGAGGTACTCGTTAGTCTCTTTCGTTCTCCGCATTCATACACCGGTGAAGATTCTGTAGAGATTACTTGTCATGGTTCTCCCTATATCATGCAACAAATCATGCAACTTCTCATAGCAAACGGTTGTCGCGTGGCTCGTCCGGGTGAATATACTCAACGCGCGTTCTTGAACGGAAAGATGGATTTGAGTCAAGCAGAAGCGGTAGCAGATCTTATAGCCTCTTCTTCTGCGTCTATGCATCACCTTGCTATGACTCAGATGCGTGGCGGATTTAGCAAAGAGCTTAATAATTTGCGCGTCCGCTTGCTCAATTTTACATCTCTGATAGAATTAGAACTTGACTTTAGTGAAGACGACGTGGAATTTGCTGATCGAAACGAACTGTGTCTTTTAGCCGACGAGATAGAAAGCATTATATCCCGGTTGGTTCATTCATTCAGCACAGGCAATGTCATTAAGAACGGAATTCCAGTGGCTATTGTCGGTAAAACCAATGTCGGTAAATCCACTTTACTTAATGTGCTTCTTAATGAAGAAAAAGCGATTGTAAGCCCTGTCCACGGTACTACGCGTGATGTTATTGAGGATACGGTCAATCTCGGTGGTGTGATATTCCGTTTTATGGATACTGCCGGTATTCGTGAAACCGGCGACGAGGTAGAAAATCTGGGTGTGGAGCGCACTTTCCAAAAAATGGATCAAGCAGAGATTATTCTTTGGATGGTAGATGCTACTAATAATGTCCGTAAGCAATTAGAGGAGTTTTCTAATAAGATTTTGTTACGGAGTGGGAAAAAACAGGTTATTTGGGTGTTTAATAAAACCGATAGGCTTTCTGATTCTCAAAAGGAAGAGCTTACTTCTCTTTTAGCGGCATATAAAAACAAAGATACGAATGGTATTGATTCTATTTTTATTTCTGCCAAACAACGTATCGGGATAGAGCTACTTCAACAGAAACTTGTAAATTCTACTTATCTTCCGGCAGTGACTCCAAACGATGTAATTGTTACGAACGTACGGCATTATGAAGCTCTTACTCATGCATGGGATTCCATTCGTCGAGTACGAGAAGGACTACAAACCCATGTTTCCGGTGATTTCCTTTCGCAAGATATTCGGGAGTGTATGTTTCATTTAGGAGATATTGTGGGAGAGGTTACGAATGAGATGGTGCTGGAAAATGTATTTGGAAAATTTTGTATCGGCAAGTAATTGCCGATTATTATCCATCAAGAAGAATTACTATCTACTATAAACTATCTGACTGTCAATCAGTATATTTATATATAATTAATCCTTCCTTCTTGTTAATTTCATTTGTTTACTCTATTTTTGTACCGCGTATGTACCACGGTGTTTTTTTACTTGTTTTTTTGTTCCAATATAAACAGGTAATGCCATAAAAATATAAAAGAGATTTTATGCGTTGCTTAAAACGACTCATATCTTTTACCAGGCTTGAACGGACACGAACTAACGAGCGTTCATGAATGTCTGCGTGGAGGGAACATGAATCGCTGTTAAAGAACCCGCACGTAAAGAACGCGCCAATTTCCGGCTATCGGTCGGATCATCTTTTTGCAACTGCTCTTTTTGAGAGGTCGGTACATCGGCAGGATTGATTACGATATTGTTTATACCTATCTCCTTGAATTTATAATGCACCCAAAAACCGCTAAAACCCGCTTCGTAAACACTGTGATAATTACCGCAAGGAAAGTGTTCCCGCAAGTAATGAACCAAGATGGATACATTGGCAGGTTGCGTAAAGGTCTTGTGATGAAGAGTCTCTGTTTGTATCGAAACTGTCCAACTTTTCAAATGTACATCAATCCCTACATAAATGTTTTGTCCTTCATAAGTTAATTCTTTTCTTTGTTCCGGCATATGTCTTTGTGTTTTATTTGTTAGTAGTATCCTTTTCAAATATAATACGCCAAAGGACTTATGCTATCCTTTTTATTTTACAAACATAGGAACTGAATAAAGTTCTTCGATGACTGAACGAAGAAAATAGCTAATTGTTCGATGACTCTTCGATGGGCGAACGAAGAAAAGAATTAACTTATGAAGGACAAAACATTTATGTAGGGATTGATGTACATTTGAAAAGTTGGACAGTTTCGATACAAACAGAGACTCTTCATCACAAGACCTTTACGCAACCTGCCAATGTATCCATCTTGGTTCATTACTTGCGGGAACACTTTCCTTGCGGTAATTATCACAGTGTTTACGAAGCGGGTTTTAGCGGTTTTTGGGTGCATTATAAATTCAAGGAGATAGGTATAAACAATATCGTAATCAATCCTGCCGATGTACCGACCTCTCAAAAAGAGCAGTTGCAAAAAGATGATCCGACCGATAGCCGGAAATTGGCGCGTTCTTTACGTGCGGGTTCTTTAACAGCGATTCATGTTCCCTCCACGCAGACATTCATGAACGCTCGTTAGTTCGTGTCCGTTCAAGCCTGGTAAAAGATATGAGTCGTTTTAAGCAACGCATAAAATCTCTTTTATATTTTTATGGCATTACCTGTTTATATTGGAACAAAAAAACAAGTAAAAAAACACCGTGGTACATACGCGGTACAAAAATAGAGTAAACAAATGAAATTAACAAGAAGGAAGGATTAATTATATATAAATATACTGATTGACAGTCAGATAGTTTATAGTAGATAGTAATTCTTCTTGATGGATAATAATCGGCAATTACTTGCCGATACAAAATTTTCCAAATACATTTTCCAGCACCATCTCATTCGTAACCTCTCCCACAATATCTCCTAAATGAAACATACACTCCCGAATATCTTGCGAAAGGAAATCACCGGAAACATGGGTTTGTAGTCCTTCTCGTACTCGACGAATGGAATCCCATGCATGAGTAAGAGCTTCATAATGCCGTACGTTCGTAACAATTACATCGTTTGGAGTCACTGCCGGAAGATAAGTAGAATTTACAAGTTTCTGTTGAAGTAGCTCTATCCCGATACGTTGTTTGGCAGAAATAAAAATAGAATCAATACCATTCGTATCTTTGTTTTTATATGCCGCTAAAAGAGAAGTAAGCTCTTCCTTTTGAGAATCAGAAAGCCTATCGGTTTTATTAAACACCCAAATAACCTGTTTTTTCCCACTCCGTAACAAAATCTTATTAGAAAACTCCTCTAATTGCTTACGGACATTATTAGTAGCATCTACCATCCAAAGAATAATCTCTGCTTGATCCATTTTTTGGAAAGTGCGCTCCACACCCAGATTTTCTACCTCGTCGCCGGTTTCACGAATACCGGCAGTATCCATAAAACGGAATATCACACCACCGAGATTGACCGTATCCTCAATAACATCACGCGTAGTACCGTGGACAGGGCTTACAATCGCTTTTTCTTCATTAAGAAGCACATTAAGTAAAGTGGATTTACCGACATTGGTTTTACCGACAATAGCCACTGGAATTCCGTTCTTAATGACATTGCCTGTGCTGAATGAATGAACCAACCGGGATATAATGCTTTCTATCTCGTCGGCTAAAAGACACAGTTCGTTTCGATCAGCAAATTCCACGTCGTCTTCACTAAAGTCAAGTTCTAATTCTATCAGAGATGTAAAATTGAGCAAGCGGACGCGCAAATTATTAAGCTCTTTGCTAAATCCGCCACGCATCTGAGTCATAGCAAGGTGATGCATAGACGCAGAAGAAGAGGCTATAAGATCTGCTACCGCTTCTGCTTGACTCAAATCCATCTTTCCGTTCAAGAACGCGCGTTGAGTATATTCACCCGGACGAGCCACGCGACAACCGTTTGCTATGAGAAGTTGCATGATTTGTTGCATGATATAGGGAGAACCATGACAAGTAATCTCTACAGAATCTTCACCGGTGTATGAATGCGGAGAACGAAAGAGACTAACGAGTACCTCATCTATCATTTCTTCCCCGCTAAAAATCCGTCCGAAAGTAAGAGTATATGGTTTTTGATTTTTAAGATTCTTGTTGTTTCCAGCAGGAACAAACAGATTGCCGGCAATATTGATGGCGCCGGAACCGGAAACACGTATCAATCCAATAGTTCCACCTTGTGCAGTGGCTATGGCGCAAATAGTATCTTGATTCATTTCATATCTATGATTTGATGTTGCCGAAACTACAAAAATACAATATAATGAGTTAACTTTACGGAGTTTTTATTCACGAATTACCCGTATGCTTATTCATTCATTGGCATCACTATTGGAATACACTTTCTTTCGCCATGCTCTGCTGGGAAGTTTGTTGGCAAGTATAGCATGCGGCATTATCGGAACTTACGTTGTTACGCGAAGACTCGTATTTATTAGCGGGGGAATTACTCATGCTTCGTTTGGAGGTATCGGATTAGGATTATATACCGGTATTTCACCCATAGTGTCAACGGCTGTATTTTCCATGCTTTCGGCTTTTGGCATTGAGTGGTTGAGTAAACGGAAAGATGTGCGAGAGGATTCTGCGATTGCTGTATTTTGGACGTTCGGAATGGCGGTGGGAATCATGTTTACTTTTCTTTCTCCAGGATTTGCACCTGACCTTTCTGCTTATCTATTCGGCAATATATTAACTATTACTCAAACAGACCTTATCATGCAAGGGATAGTCTGTATCCTCCTGATACTATTCTTCACTTTGTTTATCAACTCTATTGTCTATATCGCTTTCGACCGTGAATTTGCCCGTTCGCAAGGGCTTCCTGTGGTCTTATTTGAGTATTTGCTAATGATGTTTATCGCGTTGACTATTGTTTCTTGTTTACGTATGGTCGGCATTGTATTAGTCATCTCACTACTAACTATTCCTCAAATGACAGCTAATCTCTTTACATACAATTTCAAACGGATAATTTGGTATTCTACCTGTATCGGTTATTTGAGTTGCTTGGGAGGACTATTCATTTCTTATTACAAAAATATCCCTTCAGGAGCTTCTATCATTTTTTTTTCAATTATTATTTACGCCATAGGGAAAGGTATAAAAAAAATTATTCCAACAAAATCATGAACATACCTATCAAGACCTTAAAACAATTACCTGATGCGGCTCGCCGATTTGTATGTGAAATGGGTGACAACACCGTATTTGCTTTTTACGGAAACATGGGAGTAGGAAAAACTACTTTTATTAAGGTTTTATGTGAGGAACTCGGCGTAATGCAAATTATCAACTCTCCCACCTTCGCTATCGTAAATGAATATCGCTCTGAAAACACCGGCGAACTTATTTATCATTTCGATTTTTACCGCATAAAAAAGTTAGAAGAGGTTTACGATATGGGGTACGAAGATTACTTTTACAGTGGCGCTTTATGTTTCATTGAGTGGCCGGAATTGGTGAAGGAACTTTTACCGGAAAATACTGTGAAAGTGTTCATTGAAGAACAGAAAGACGGAACAAGAATTATCAATTTTGCTGCTAAAGCGGCGGATAGAAACATGAAGGCGTCTGTAAAAAACGCAGTTTGAATATTTGCCATGAGCCTAATTGTTTTCGTGCTGTTTCTTTTGTTTATTCTTGTAGCGATTAGACAGAATATATTTTGTATCGTACCGGTAAATTCCCACTATGCCATTACTCCCCGTAAGTCTTATTATGAGAGACTGGAAGTGGATGAATTGGGGACGTATGTGGGCAATAAAAGTAAGAAGTATTGGTTAATATATGCATGCGAACGTAAAGGGGGGTGAAATAGTGGCTTATGTTTGGGGTAAGCGGGATTTAAAAGCAGCTAAACGTCTAAGAGAAAAGCTCATCAAACTGGGTGTCTCTTTTGGATGTATCTGCAGGGGATGATTGGCAGAGTTTTATTACTGCCTTTAAAGAGGACAATCATATAGTTGGCAAAGCCCCTACGGTAGGAATAGAGGGGAATAATTGTCGTCTTAGGCACCGTATCAGACGGGCTTTTAGAAAAACTTGCTGTTTCTCTAAAAACTTGTTTAATCATTTGAAAGCTTTTAATTTAGCTTTCTTTTATATTAATTTCGGGTATGTGTAAGGTAAAGCATACTTTTTAGATCACCTCCAAGCATTTTTAGGCAGGTATAACATGAAATAGTTAAAAATCATTACAATACGGCGGCGACTTTGCGGATTTCGGCAAGACGTTGGGCAAATGTCTTGTCTTGGCTTATCACCTGCATATTGTAATCAAGTTGCATTCGCATTAATAAGCCGGAATCAATACCCAATGCAGCTTCAAAAAGCATTGCCGTGGTGGTAGCGAGCGGACGGCGTTCGTTAAGTATGTCGTTCAGTACTTTGTACGACATACCCATTTGTGTGGCAAGTTTGGCTTGCGATATGCCACGACTTTCCACTTCATCTTTCAATAATTCGCCCGGATGAACGGGACGGGCGCAAACATAATTACCCATAATCTTTTTATTTATAATGATTTGACAATTCTAAAATATTGCATATCGTTATAACAGTTTCGGAAACGACTTTGCTTGTGGTGAACTCAATCCGGTATTGGGCATTTACCCTAACGGATTCAATTCCTTGTTTGTCGCCTTTCAATGCTTCGTAATGCAGAGAATTGATTACGAACAGATCTTCAATTTTTGAGGATTTTTCAAGTATCTTAATACATAATTGATACTTTGCCACTATTTGCGGCTGAAAACGGTGTTTTTTGTCCGTTGTCCTGCCGATTTCGTACAATTCACGCAAATACTCTTTTTCAAAGCCAATTTCCATGCCGTTTATCTACAGGGCAAAGATAATGCTATTTTTATACATCCGCAAAAAATGTGGAAGTTTTTTAAAGAGGGGAAAAAAGCTATTGCTATGAATATGTATTTCATCTAAATGCTTCAAAAGCAGCTATAAATGCAGGGGCATTGCTAATTAAATATACATAGCGTTCCATTACGATGATGCATAATACCAACCCGCTATCAAATAGCCGCTTTAATCCAATTGAAAAGCATGATAGATTTCAGGGTATCTTTATCAAGCTTGCTTAAATCGGGCTTCATATCGTTGAAGTAAAATCGGCTTACCGTTCCCCATTAATGCAAGATTGCTTGAAAATTGATTGGGTGGAAAATAGACGAACACAGTTTGTTTTGCTTCTTTGGCAAGTTCTATCGCTGGAATCATATCGCTATCGGCTGAAACAACAATGGCTATTTCGCAATTCTTTTGGTAGGCGTCCGCCACTATCTGGGTGGCAATTCTTACACCCGTTTCTTTTAAGCATGTTTCCGGTCATCTTTCTAAAAATGCGCTGAAAGCATCAAGAGCTCGGTTTGTCTCATTATTTGTAATAACGTTGGATGGTTCAAAAAAAGACAACAGGACAGGTTCATTTTTAGTATCCATTTTTTTCCAAAGTCCTATCACCTGTCCGTTTGCAACAATGACCGGACGAAAAATGCCGTTACTTGAAACCGCTTTGCTGTGATTTTCCGAAGGCAAAACCGCTTTCCGGTCTCTATAACTGATGATGTATTCATCAAAAGCCGGCAATAAATAAACGGATGTATCTACACTGCTTGTCGCATTCTTGAATGCATCGGCTATCCAGTATGTCTGACCGTTCACTTCTTCCGCAACCAAACCGGATTTTACAGCTTCCAGACCTTTTTTTGCTTCGGTTTGCGATAACCCCGACCACCAAATAAAGTCTTGCAGGGTAGCCGGACAATGGCTCGTAAAATACAGTTGAGCAAGCTTCGCCAATGCTTCCTCTTTATGCAAAGGTTTGGTTGGTGGTACACGCTCATCCAACAAAGCATACGTATGGGATTTCCCTTGCAAAGCGCCACTGCAAACCATGCCTTCTACTTCTGCCCGCATCATAAAATGAATCATACGGGAAGTATCTACTGCTATTCCAGCTTCCTTTAAGGCTTGCCCTACGGCTTCCCGCGTGAGGTGATTATTGCCTTCCAATGATTTTTGAATAATTCGGTTGACCTGACTATACAGTTCTCCGGTAATTTCCAAATCGCGGTCTCTCGATCGGGCAGACGCTTTAATCTTGTCTGCCGACAAAGACAACATCCAGCGAATATTTTCAGGGGCTACCAAATGCCAAGTCGGACGCAAAACGTGAGTACGAAGGATTTCGCCTTTGTTGAATGCTTCCTCTACCATTTTATCCGTACTCCCCGGAAAGCGTATGCCGACAGCCCATTTTGCCATAGCATAATCCTGCGCTTGCATAGCTCCCATCCATGAAACAACATCTTCCGGTGTTTGCATGCCTGTTCCTAAAAGTTGTTGGCTCACCAACCGGATAGGAGGAATTGTATTCATTCTTTTTGTTGTGTTGTAAAATTCCTATTCATTCAGGCAGGAGATTAAAATTTAAAATTAACGCCAACAGAAAGCCAAGGTGTAAAGTCTTCCATAAATTCTATTTTGCCGGCAAACTTGGGCGAAAAATAATACTTGGCTCCCGCATAAAGATGGTAGGCAAAACTTACCTCCTTATGGAATGAATTGCCGGAATACGACCGGATGTTTACCCCGCTCATTATCCCTGCATAGGTGTCTAATTTGTCCATAAACTGGAAATGAAAAGCGGAACGGAGCAAAACCGAATGGTAAAACAATTGGCTTTCCTCGCTGTTCCCTATAGGGTTGTCTTGTTTGTAAGCAGAGAATCCGTAGTAAACGCCCAAGTCAACACTGCCATTTTTTTCAAATGTTTTCGTATTGATGAATCCGGACAAGAATACCCACGAAGCATCAACCGAAATCGCCGGCATCACCGCATCCCATCCCTTTATCGTTGGCGTTCCAATCGCCAAACCCAAATTGAAATCGCCTTTTTGTGAGACTGAAGTTTTATTTATTTGTGCATCTGCGTTCACAGACGCCAACAAGCACGTCATACAGATAACAAAGAACTTGTTGAACCCTGCATTCTTCATTTCATTTTGGTAATTACCATAGTTTTAAAATCCAAAGTTATCCACATTAATTTCCTTTTTTTCCTCTTCTATAAAAGGCTTGGCTCTCAGTTGTACGGGATTTCCTTCAATATGAATGGCTTTGTAGGGAATTACCGGACAAATATGTTCGCAACCTCCACACCCCACACAAATCTCCGTATCCACTTTCGGAATGGTCAATCCATTTTGATAGGGAACCATGGAAACAGCCTGCGTGGGACAATGTTCAGAACACGCACCGCAACTCGTTTCGTCCGTATAAACCACGCAATTCTCTTTGATGAAAACCACCCGACCCGGCTGTGTCAAATGCTTTTCTTCAACGGTGAGTTTACGAATCGCCCCATTGGGGCATACTTCACCACAGATGGTACAATCGTAATTACAGAAACCTTTTTCAAAGTCTTCCACAGGTTGCATGATTCCTCCCCATCCATATTCCATAAAAGCAGGTCTCAATACCTTCGACGGACATTTACTCACACAAAGATGGCACGAAGTACAATGCGCCTGAAAATGCGCTATACTAACAGCCCCCGGAGGCGTCACCGGATACTTTACTTTATAGGCTACCTGATTGCTTACTGCCTTCGTTCCTTTTTGCGCCATCGTTTTGGGAATTACTGCCGCAGCAGCCAATCCTGTGGTTACTCCCGCTAATAAAAACCGTCGTTTGGATTGGTCGGAGATGGGTGGTTCCTCTTTCGTCGCTTTCGATTTTTTTCTCTTTGCAGGCGAATAAGAGAGCCCCCCTCTTTGACAAGTTTCCAAACAATTGTAACAATCCACACAACGACCGTGGTCAATAGCGCCCCCTTGACTATCAATGCAGGCAGCTTTACACTTCATCGCACACAAACCGCATTTATTGCACTTATCTGCATCTATCCGAATTTTAAACAAGGAATACTTGCTTAAAAGACCCAACACGGTTCCTACCGGGCATATCGTATTGCAGCAAATCCGTCCGTGTTTCCAAGCCAGATAACCGATAAGCAGGAACATTACTATGCCACTAAAAAACGAAAAAAGACTTCGAATGTCCGCATCCGCCCGATAAAACGTATAATTATTGAACGAAGAAAAAACAGATTCCAGCAAATTATTCCCCGTCATATATACCGGACGAAACACATGGGTTGCCATCCTCCCGTAAACGCTATACGGATCTACCCACCCAAGCACCATAGGAAAACCTGCTACAAACGTTAACAACGCAATACCCAATACGGTATAACGAAGTGTCGTCTTAGCCGGACTATACTTATATTTCTTTTTCCTCTTTTTCTTTCCGGTTTGTTTGGAAAACCAAGCTACGACATCCTGAAAAACACCCATAGGACACAGGGTAGAACAAAAAATTCTTCCGAACAGCAGTGTCAATGCCAAAAGGATGCCCAAAATAATGAATGAGTGGCTTAAAAGAGCCGGCACAAACTGCACATTAGCCAGCCAATGAAAATCATTCGGCAATATTCCGGCAAAATCCAAAAAGAAAAACGTAATTAAACCGAAAAGTATTGCCGATATAACTACACGTATTGTTTTCAACATAATAAAGCCTTACAATCTGATGCGCTGAACATTCAGTTTATCCAAATTCATGGTACCGAGACTCAAAGCTTGTCCGTTTGCCAAGTGTCCAACGGTTTCGAGCGGCATCTCGCGAACTTGATTGAAAAATTTGGCTGCTGCTGTGTCCACAGCGACGATATCCTGGGATATGAACAGAGCTTTGCCATTCACCACATCCGCTACCGTACGCCCTTGCGGTCCATTGGTTTTCATCAAACGATACGCATCCACTACATTGAGTATCGGCTTTTTTTCCAATGTACAAACATCGGCAATACATTGCTGCAAATCGTGACTATGGAAATAGCGGCGATTCCAAACAATACCCATCAGGTTTTTCATTGAGATGGATAAATTCGCCCCACCGTGATGTTTCAATACAGGAACATTAATCCACACATCGGCGTCCAAAATGGCTTCGTGTATTTTTGTCTCCTTTAAGCTCTTTCCTTTGGGAAGTGTTACCGGACGATAATACGATTCCAAATGCGCCGGTATCATTTGCGCTCCGGCAGCTTCTGCCTCAGCTTTGATTCCACTATTGGCATAGCACTTTGTCCATTCGTCGCACGTATGATCAAAAACTTTCACTTCTTTAGCTCCAGCAGCCAAACACTGCCTTACGATTTCAGCCACAAGCTTCGGATTGGAATTTCCTGCCAATTCAGGCGCCCTATCCCAACCAATATTAGGTTTTACAACTACTTTTTGTCCCGCTTTGACAAATTGTTGGATACCACCCAACTTTTCAATACCGCTACGGAACATCTCTTCGGGTTCTCCACCCATAACAGCTACCAAATCCACTTTATCCCCTGCGCCATCTATGTGTTGAGTCAACATATCCATAGCACCCACTTGCCGGATGCTCATAACGGTTCCTGCAACAGCCACCGCCCTAAGAAAATCTCTTCTATCCATAAGTTTTTATATTATTCAGTAATTCCACATTCATTAAATAATCCAAGGAAAACTAAAACAAGATTCGTCATACAAAGCATAATCCGCATTTCCATTGACGGCAAATGTTTTTATTGACTTTGCCTCTTTCAACAACTCACAGGCAAATTTCACCGTTGATCCGGTTTTTATTCTATCGTCCACCAAAAGAATGTTCCTACCTTGATAAGGAAAATTTATCGGAGACAGCAATTTCGGGCTATCATACTTAGGACGTTGACAGTTGTCTCTCAAATTGATTTTCAGCAAATAAATATCCTTTTGCAAGCGTTGATTGATGATGGCTGCCGGAACTATACCGCCATTAGCTATAGCCACTATCCAGTCAAATTCCTCATCAAATATGATCTCGCGAAAACGATTCATGACTTCATCCCATGTCTTTTCCATGCGAATACCCTTATCGTTTAGCTATCGCTTTCAGCAACGCATATCCGCCGGACAATTGCAACAGCATACCCGGTATGCCCCAACGAAGCGTTTGAATAGCGCCATAAAAATCGCTGTCAATTGCCCATTCACATAAGGCGCCAATAAGTTGGTAACTAAGAATAACCACCAAAATAGCTCTCAACGAAATACGTTTGCTGTAACGTGCAGCCACGGAAGCGCCTATCGCTAACAACCCCGATTTAATCAATATTAACGGAAGCGCAGCAACAACCGGCATACCGAATATCAACGCATTGATTACGGGAGAAAATAAGGCTGTCAACAATCCGACACGAATCCCATATTTATAACCTGCAATCAGAGTAAAAAAATAGATAGGCAACAGGGTAAGCCCCCCATTAGGCGCTAAATGCGCCAATTGAGGCAATGCCATGTTTCCTGCCACAAACAACGAAGCAAACAAATACGCTTTCGTATCTTTGTAGCCCAATGAATAGAGTTTTGTTATTGTTTCCATTTTCCGTTTATTTTAAGATTAGATAATACCGCAAATTGGTTGGATACTTTTTCTGTCAAAAGGTTTAATGTATTTGTATCACAGGAATTTCTTCCAACAGAGCATTGTTATCTAAGTTTGCCTTCGCTTTTTCTGTTAAATGATAGCCTCCTGTTTTAGGAACTCCTTTAAAAATGTTTTCAAAGTCATTTGCGAAAGCGCATATTGTCCGGTATGGCAACCGGATTCCATTCTTTTTTATATTCTATTCGCTCATTCTCAACTACCTGATTGGATATAAGTTTCTCAATATTGACAGGTATAGCCATGTAATCAAATTTATACTGCAAATTTACGCATTTATTTATAACACCTGGACCGTTTCATCAATCACTATGCCTAAAATTTGAGAGATGATTTCCCGCGAAACTTGAATCTGCCTGTTATAAAAATCTTTTTTCCTTTGTTTATATAATAAATAGTCTTTACTTTTGCTCCAAGTACAAGCTAAGCCGCATCGGGTAGATAGGGAGGCTCATCAATAAATATGAAAACCGGGACTGGCTTTGTTTCTTAATGGCGGGCCGCAATCCTCCAAAAAGGACAACTTCAACGTTCAGCGGATTACAGAGAGGAGCAAGCGCTCAAATCATGTCATTCGGAGTTTCATCATCTGTTACCGGTGCGGCTTTATCGTGCAGCCAAATCATCGTACAATTTTTGCAATATGGCTTTTCCTTTCATCAAATTCTCACCGGGGTGGATGCCTGTATCGCTATGAACTTGCTCTGCATCGCAATCAAACACCAATTGGTTTTCCGGAGTAATCATACCAAACGCATTTGGATAAGTAAAAAAAGCATAGTGAGGAGACGCCGGATTCAATAAATTCTTACTGAATGTAAATTCATCATGCGGTAATCCCAATTGCGAAAGTAATGTGGCTGCTATATCAATCTGAGAACCGCAGGCATCAATTTTCATCGAAGATTTTATCGCCCCGCCCGTCAGTATTAAAGGTATTTGGTAACGTCCGGGCGAAAGATTATCGGTAGGATAGGGATAACTACCCGCATGGTCGGGAACAAGAACGACGAGGGTATGCTCCCACAAATCCGTCTGCTTGAAACGACTGATGAAATCTCCCAAACAACTGTCAGTATAGGCTACCGCATTCAGAAACGGATCTTCCAACCTATGATAAGGAACATCAAACGGTTCGTGGCTACTCGACGTTTGGATAATTTTCATAAACGGTTCATACGGCTTACTTTCTAAATCGGAAAGGAAACGGGAAAAAACTACATGGTCATGCACCCCCCATTTACTCAAACGCTCCTGAACAGGAAAATCCTTATCGGAAACAATCCGGTTGAATCCCGCCGCTAGGAGAAAAGAACGCATATTCGTAAAATCAGCATCACCTCCATAATAATATTGCAAATCATATCCCACTCTTTGTAAAGACCGTGATATGGAAGGAAGCGACTCCGCTTTTTGGGGATATTTCATGATGCTCATAGTTGGTTGGGCGGGATATCCCGCGATAATAGAAACCAATCCTCGATCCGTACGGAAACTATTGGCATAGAAATTAGTAAAAAGTATTCCTGCTTCTCCCAACTTATCCATGTTTACAGCTATACCAGGTATTCCTCCCAACGATTCCATCGCTTTAGATAAAAAACTTTCGAGAATTACGAAAACCACATTGGGACGCTCGCATGTAAAAAGTGCAGGAATACGGTTCATTACCGGCGGTTTGTCGGTAAGAAAACTGAATATCTCATCTACTTCTTGCGAGGACATAAACCGGTACTGTTTGTCGAAATCCAACTTGCGAAACAAGGATTCCATCAAACTAAAACAAGGATTGATAGCCGCATGGTTCAACCTTAGGTTCTCGCTGTAATACACCTTGCTGAGGTTCATTACGGAAACCGTAAAACTTCCCCGTATGGGTATGAAAAGAAGCCCCACCATCGGCAACATAGCACCTGTTACCATCAAACGGGAATGCACTATCTGCCGTTTATTTCCGCGTATCAATACATACTCAAATAGGACACAAAACAGAACGATGTAAACAAATATCGCCCCGATACCTGCTACAATGGCGCCCGTTCCGGCGCTTGCCAACGCGCCTTTGGGCGAAGAGAAAAAATAGAACAGCGGGGTGGAATCCAGACGAAACCCCCAATAGTGATATAAAACCAAATCGGGAATAAATATAACAGAAAAAATAAAGGCAATCGTATAAAAATACCCCCTGCGCAAAAAGGTAGTCAATCGGAAAGGAATCCAAAGAGAAGCGATCAACAACAGACCGGGAACCATGGAGAAATACCCTGCAACCGAAAGATCCAAAGGCAACCCATGCAGCATCACCTCAAAATAATCCATCGTTCCCACCTCTGCGTACAAACCGTGGTGAAACCACATAAACAAAGGTTTCCATAAAATGAACAGGAAAACAAGGAGGAAATACGTTTTTATAAAATTCAAAATCAAAGCCTTCATCTTGATTCGCAATCTTTATAGATTATCGGACTAAAATTTAAAAGAATCATTCTCACCTCTATAAATGCTTATTTGGTAACTTACAAAAATAAGTATTATTTGTTTATCATTCCTAACAACATTCCATACAAATAGCTATTGTTTCAACATGCTATTCCCATATATTCGAAACAAACCCAAGTAATTTCAAAGCATTTGTCCATATCCATAAAATCTCATACATTTACCTGATAATTAAAATTATTCAACCCATGAGGATACTCCCATGAAGATAATCGTTGACGATAAAATCCCTTATATAAAAGAAGCCGTCCGGCAAATAACAGATGACGTTATTTTCGTATCCGGAAAGGAGTTCACTCCCAAACTTATTTGTGATGCGGATGTACTCATTGTTCGTACCCGGACAGATTGCAACCGCAAATTATTGGAAGGCAGCCGCATACAACTTATTGTTACGGCAACTGCCGGTTGCGATCATATTGATGTGGAATATTGCCAGCAAACAGGAATAGCATGGAGCCATGCGGCAGGTTGCAATTCTTCCTCAGTGGCGCAATATGTACAATCATCGTTGTTGGTGTTGCAACAGACACGCAAAATAGCATTGGAAAGATTAACAATAGGTATTGTGGGAGCTGGCAACGTGGGAACCCAAGTAGCCGGCAGAGCTTTGGAAGCGGGTATGCGTGTGCTTGTAAATGATTTGCCCAGACAGGAGAAGGAAGGGATAAGCAGATTCACGGATTTAGCAACCATCGCCCGGGAATGCGACGTCATAACGTTTCATACGCCCTTGTATAGAGAAGGGAAATACAAAACGTATCATTTGGCTGATGAAATGTTTTTCCGGTCGCTTCGCCGTCGTCCTATTATTATAAACACCTCCCGCGGTGAAGTGGTGGACACCGGCGCTTTGCTACATGCCTTAGACATCGGCGTTGTCTCCGGCGCCGTGATTGACGTATGGGAGGGAGAGCCGGTTATCAACCGGACCTTGTTGGAAAAAGCCATGATTGCCACTCCGCACATTGCGGGCTATTCGGCAGACGGTAAAGCCAATGCTACCCGCATGTCTTTGAAAACAATTTGCAAATATTTCGGCGTCACTGCATCGTTTGAAGTGACTCCTCCTTCACCCGGGAACACGATTGTCCATGCAAAAACCTACGAAGAAGCATTACTCAAAATTTATAATCCGCAAGCAGATAGCGATGCGTTGAAGGCAAATCCCGAACAATTTGAAAAATTACGCGAAAAATATCCTTTACGTAGAGAGGAACAAGCCTATCACATTATTATTGATAAATAAGTAATGGAATGATGGTTTACCGGTGTATTTTTAGTCCTTATTATTGGGGGATATAACCCAACTTTCCCGTATATTTGAATCCAATTAATTTCATACCCAAAATGAAAATAGCAGTTCTCCCCGGCGACGGAATTGGTCCTGAGATTATACAGGTTGCGCTTGATGTAATGAAAGTTGTTTGCGAAAAGTTCGGGCATGAACTTCAGTATGAATATGGCATTTGCGGGGCTTCTGCTATTGACAAAGTAGGAGACCCTTATCCCGACGAGACACATGAACTGTGTATGAAGAGCGACGCCGTGCTTTTTGGAGCAGTAGGCGACCCTAAGTTTGACAACAATCCGTTGGCTAAAGTACGTCCCGAACAAGGATTGCTGGCTATGCGAAAAAAACTTGGACTATATGCAAATATCCGTCCCATAACTACTTTTGAATCTTTAATCCATAAATCTCCCTTACGCGCCGAATTAATAAAAGGAGCTGATTTTATGTGTATTCGCGAGTTGACGGGAGGTCTTTATTTCGGTCGTCCGCAAGGTCGCTCCGAAGACGGAAACACGGCTTATGATACATGCGTTTATATGCGCAATGAAATTACCCGCATTGTTACGTTGGCTTATGAGTATGCCATGAAGCGCCGAAAGAAATTGACGGTAATAGACAAGGCAAATGTGCTGGCAACTTCCCGTTTATGGCGTGAGGTGGCAAAAGAGATAGCTCCGGAATATCCGGAAGTGGAAACGGAATACATGTTTGTGGACAATGCGGCAATGCGTATTATCCAATGGCCTACATCATTCGATGTGATGGTAACGGAAAATATGTTCGGCGATATTTTGACGGACGAAGGTTCGGTGGTAACGGGTTCCATGGGTTTGCTTCCATCGGCTTCCATCGGGACGCATACTTCCGTGTTCGAGCCTATTCATGGTTCTTGGCCGCAAGCGGCAGGGCAGAACATCGCTAATCCGTTAGCTGCCATTCTCTCTGCGGCAATGATGTTTGAATATTCCTTTGGAATGGAAAGGGAAGCGAATTTGATCCGGAAAGCGGTAGATGCTTCGATAAATGCGAATATCCGCACACAAGACATCCAAATGGAAGGGCAAAAGGCGTATGGAACCTCAGAAACAGGAGAATGGATAGTGAAATACATTCAGTCGGAATTGGTTTCTAAAGAAAAAAAATCGTAAAATTTCATTTTTACGTCTATCTTTTTGGAGCGAATTAGCCGATATAACGTCTTACTAGATATAACGTGTACCGAATTATAAAAATTAAACAGATAAAACAGGTGATACATCTCAAAGGCATTAACAAAACTTATTACAATGGTTCCCCCTTGCATGTGTTAAAAGGCATTGATCTTGACATCGAAAAGGGGGAATTTGTTTCTATTATGGGGGCTTCCGGCTCCGGAAAATCTACTTTGTTGAATATATTGGGTATATTGGATAATTACGATACGGGTGATTATTATTTGAATGAGGTTTTGATAAAGAATTTGAGCGAAACGAAAGCGGCTGGATATCGCAACCGGATGATTGGGTTTATTTTTCAATCTTTTAATCTGATTTCTTTTAAAAATGCAGTGGAAAACGTTGCCTTGCCTCTTTTTTATCAGGGGGTGAGAAGAAAGAAACGAAATGCGATGGCTTTGGAATATCTCGACCGGTTGGGATTAAAGGAATGGGCGCATCATCTCCCCAACGAGATGAGCGGTGGACAGAAACAGCGCGTTGCTATTGCGCGTGCGCTTATATCGCAACCGCAAATCATTTTGGCGGACGAACCTACGGGCGCTTTGGACAGTAAAACCTCGGCAGAAGTGCTGGATATATTAAATCAGTTGAATGTCGAAGGGATGACTATTGTGGTGGTTACTCACGAAAACGGGGTGGCAAACCGGACGAATAAAATCATTCGTCTGAAAGATGGAATTATCGAACAAATAGAGGATAATAAGGCGCACAACGCATCGGATTTCGGGAAAAACGGATTAATAAAATAATTTTTATGAGGGGAATAATACGGAATTATTTATATTACAACACGGACTATGATAGATATTTGGCAAGAGATATACGGAACAATTAAGCGCAATAAGTTGCGTACATTCCTCACGGGGTTTGCTGTGGCGTGGGGTATATTCATGTTGATTGTTTTGTTGGGAGCGGGCAATGGGCTGATACACGCTTTTGAAGATTCATCGGCGGATATGGCAATGAATTCCATGAAAATATATCCGGGTTGGACAACCAAGCCTTATGAAGGACTGAAACAAGGAAGGAACATACTCTTGGATAATGTGGATGTGAATATTACCGGCGATAATTTTCCGGAGAATATTGTTAGTGTGGGAGCTACTGTGCGGAAGAGTGAGATTTTCATCAGTAAAGGTAAGGAATATGTTAATTGTTCGTTAAACGGGGTGTATCCCAATTATACGGAAGTGGAAAGGGTAAAATCCGTAGCAGGTCGTTTTATCAACGATATGGATATACGTGAACGTAGAAAAGTAATCGTGGTGCATAAAAAGACGGCGGAAGTATTGTTCAAAAAAAGCGAAGAGGCTATAGGACAGTTTGTCAATGCCAGCGGCGTGGCTTATCAAGTGGTGGGGCTTTATACCGACAGGGGAGATAGGGATTCCCGTGCTGCGTACATACCTTTCAGCACCCTGCAAATCATTTATAACAAAGGGGACAAACTGGATAATATTGCTTTCACCACTCGCGGGTTGGAAACGGAAGAAATAAACAAAGTGTTCGAACAGCAATACCGCCAAGCATTGAGCGTACATCACCGGTTTGACTCCGAAGACAACAGCGCCATTTGGATTTGGAATCGACTTCTTGATTACTTGCAACAACAAACAGGAATGCAAATTCTTCATACTGCTATATGGGTTATCGGTATCTTTACGTTGCTTAGCGGTATTGTGGGGGTAAGTAACATTATGCTTGTTACCGTTAAGGAGCGTACTCGTGAGTTCGGTATCCGCAAAGCGTTGGGCGCCACGCCTGCTTCTATCCTCCGGCTCATCATTTTGGAAAGCATAGCCATCACTACCTTATTTGGCTATATGGGTATGGTGGCAGGTGTTTTGACAACGGAATACATGAATATGGTTGCCGGAGAAAGCAAGATGGACACCGGCGTGTGGTCGGAAACCATCTTTTTGAATCCAACGGTGGATATGCACGTCGCCATTCAAGCCACATTGACTTTAATCATAGCCGGCACGTTGGCGGGATTCTTCCCTGCCAAAAAGGCGGTAAGTATCCGACCGATTGAAGCGTTAAGGGCGGACTAAATAATAAAGGCGACTATTCACATTAGCACAATTAGTTGATATGCGATTTGATATAGATACGTGGGAGGAGATACTCCTCACCATCACAAGAAACAAAACACGAAGTTTGCTGACTGCTTTCGGAGTATTCTGGGGAATATTCATGCTGGTGGCGCTTATTGGCGGATCGCAAGGTCTGCAAGGCTTAATGAGCGCCAACTTTGAGGGGTTTGCTACAAACTCTTGCTTTGTGTGGCCTCAAAGTACAAGTGAAGCCTACAAAGGTTTTCAGAAGGGACGTTGGTGGAGTTTGGAACTGTTGGATGTGGAGCGTTTGCGCGAGAAAGTTCCTGAGATAGATGTGATAACTCCTACCACAGCCAGATGGGGAATAACTGCCGTTTACGATGACAAAAGCAGTTCGTGCGTCCTCAAAGGTTTATATCCGGAATACGCCGAAATTGAAGCGCAAAAAATGATTTACGGGCGTTTTATCAACGATGTGGACATTCTCGAAGCCCGTAAGGTGTGCAGCATCGGCAAACGGGTAGCCGAAACGCTTTTCCGCAAAGGAGTAGATCCGTGCGGGAAGTATATTCGAGTGGATGGTATCTATTATCAGGTAATCGGCGTATGTGGTTCCGAAGGAAACATTACCATTAACGGGAGTGCTTCCGAAAGTATTGCACTCCCTTTTACCACCATGCGACAAATGTATAATCTGGGAACACACATAGAACTGCTTTGCCTCACCGTCAAACCGGGAGTGAAAATAACGAAACTGCAACCTAAATTGGAAGCCATTATCAAGGAAGCGCATTTTATTCATCCGGACGACAAACAAGCGGTGATGTTGCTCAATGCCGAAGCCATGTTTTCCATGATTGACAACTTGTTTACAGGCATTCGCATACTTGGTTGGATGGTAGGATTGGGCACGCTTCTTGCCGGAGCCATCGGCGTGAGTAACATTATGATGGTAACGGTGAAAGAACGTACTACTGAAATCGGTATCCGCCGTGCTATCGGAGCGCGTCCGAGAGATATTCTGCAACAGATTCTTTCCGAAAGTATGGTGTTAACCGGCATAGCGGGTATGTTCGGCATCTCGTTTGCGGTATTGATATTACAAATGACCGAAATGGGAATCAATGCATCAAGGACATACCCTGTGCATTTTCAGGTCGGTTTTGGGCTGGCTACCGGAACGGTTTTTTTGTTGCTTTCTCTGGGAATGTTTGCCGGATTGGCGCCGGCATACAGGGCAATGGCAATCAAACCGATAGAAGCGATAAGGGATGAATAATTCAAGAAATAAGCTAATTAAAATTAATCAATAAAATTATATGAAAAGATTTTTGAAAATCGGATTATTAGTGGTCATTGCCGCTATATTTATTGGGACATTTGTTTTTTTGTACAATAAATCGAAACCCAAAGTAATTCTGTATGAAATAGTGGCGCCGGTAATAGCAGACTTGGAAAAGAATACCGTAGCCACCGGCAAAATGGAGCCTCGTGATGAGATTCTTATCAAGCCTCAAATATCGGGCATTGTGGACGAAGTGTATAAAGAAGCCGGACAGATGGTGAAAAAAGGGGAAGTGATAGCGAAAGTAAAGATTATTCCCGAATTGGGGCAACTGAACGCTGCCGAGAGCCGCTTACGCCTATCAACTATTAATGCCAAACAGGCGGAAACGGACTTCAGCCGCATCAAGAAGCTTTACGAAGACAAACTTATCAGCCGCGAAGAATATGAAAAAGGCGAAGTTGCCGTAATGCAGGCTCGCGAAGAAGCAGAAAATGCTAAAGACGCCTTGGACATCATCAAAGAGGGAATTACTAAAAAAACAGCTTTGTATAGCAACACCATGATACGTTCCACTATTAATGGTCTTATTCTCGACATACCGGTAAAGACAGGAAATTCCGTTATCATGAGCAATACGTTTAATGACGGCACTACCATTGCCACTGTGGCAGATATGAGCGACCTTATTTTTCGCGGCATGATAGACGAAACCGAAGTAGGACGCGTTCACGAACAAATGCCGGTCAAGATTGTTATCGGCGCCTTGCAAAATTTGAATTTCAAGGCTACGCTGGAATACATCTCTCCAAAAGGAGTGGAAGCAAACGGGGCTAATCAATTCGAGATTAAAGCAGCCGTTCAGATTCCCGACTCTGTGATGATACGTTCCGGTTATTCGGCAAATGCAGAAATTGTTCTTGCGCACGCATTTCAAGTGCTTACCGTGCCGGAAAGCGTTATCGAATTTAAGAACGACAGTGCCTTTGTATGGGTAATGATGGACAGCGTTCCCCAACAAAAGTTCGACCGCCGGCAAGTGGTCACAGGCATGAGCGACGGCATCAAAATAGAAATTAAAAAGGGGTTGACCGAAACCGAGAAGGTACGCGGAGCTGAAAAATCGAAATAATAATAGTACGCACCCATGAACAAGAAGAAAAATATAATCGCCGTTACACTTATAATTGCCGGCGTCTTTCCCCTCGCAGGGCAAACGCCGGATTCGTGGACATTGCGCCAATGTGTCGAATATGCCATTGCACATAATATTGCTATTCGCCAGACCTCAAATTCCGTTATCCAAAATGAAACGGAATTAAATACCAGCAAATGGATGCGCTTGCCAAGCCTGAATGGCAGTGCAAGCCAGAATTTTAGTTGGGGGCGTGCAACGTCACCCATTGACAATACTTATACCGATACCAACAATTCCAATACGAGTTTTAGTTTGAGTACGAATGTTCCGCTATTTACCGGATTTCAAATACCCAACCAATATGAATTGAACAAACTGAACTTAAAAGCTGCCATAGAAGATTTGAATAAAGCCAAAGATGATATGGCTCTCAATGTGGCTTCTGTTTATATGCAGGCACTTTTCAACCAGGAATTGAGTAAGGTGGCAAACAGTCAAGTTTCTCTCAGCCGGGCACAATTAAACCGGATGGTGCAATTATCCGAATTAGGGAAAGCCTCTCCGGCACAAGTGGCTGAAGCCAAAGCCCGTTTGGCGCAAGACGAATTGAGCGCTGTACAAGCAGATAACAACTACCGGTTGACGTTGCTTGATTTGAGTCAACTATTGGAATTGCCTTCTCCAGAAGGATTTACGCTTGCGCTTCCCGATTCGGAACTTGAATTTGCTCCGCTTATTGCTCCCGATGATATTTATGAACAAGCGGTTTTGTCCAAGCCTGCTATTCTTGCGGCGCAATACCGGTTGGAAGGAAGCGAAAAGAGCATACGCATTGCGCAAAGCGAGTATTATCCACAACTTTCTTTCAGCGCCGGATTGGGTACAAGTTTCTATACGATGAACGGTCAAAGCAGCAGTAGCTTTAGCTCTCAAATGGAAAATAACCTGAACAAGTATTTGGGATTCAGCCTTAACATTCCCCTATTCAACCGTTTCAATACACGCAACCGCGTACGTTTGGCAAACTTGCAGCAAACGCAACTTTCTCTGCAAGTGGACAACATCAAAAAAACTTTGTACAAAGAAATCCAACAAGCCTGGTATAGTGCGTTGGCTGCCGAAAGCAAATACAAATCCAGTTCCGCTGCTGTTGCTGCCAACGAAGAAACTTTTCATCTGACAGGCGAAAAGTTTGAAAACGGGAAAGCTACTTCAATAGAATACAATGAAGCCAAATTTAATTTAATGCGGGCACAGTCCGACCGCATCCAAGCCAAGTATGAATACCTATTTCGTACCAAAGTATTAGATTTCTATAAAGGAATTCCTATCCAATAGTAAACTAATGGGAAGGCAATTGTAAGATTAAAAACCATACTTGCCCATTTCCCTCTAAAAAAGCGCATCCCACGTTTTGAGGCGAAGAGATGCGTTTTATAATTTAGATGTTGCTAATTAGATATATGGTATTGTTAAATTAATATAGCGGCATAAAATTCCATATCACGTTGTTCTTTTTAGTGTGTAAAGCATTGGCTTTATATTCATTATTGCGCGGTTTAATATTTATGGCTGTCGGTTTGTTATGACCGGCTATATTGTTTCGGCTTCATCCCGATATGTTCATTAAAGACTCTTGAAAAATGGCTTAGGTTGGTAAAGCTCAGTTTATAACCCACATCTGAAACCGATAACTTTTCCTCTTTCAACAAACGGGCGGCTTCTTTCATTCTGAATTCTTGATAATAACTGAAAATGCTGTTGCCGAAAATTTGCTTGAATAAACGTTTCAGTTTGGATGGACTCATATTGGCACAAACTGCCAATTCTTTAATAACCGGTGGAATTTCAGTATGCTCAAGCATTTTCTCTTTTACTTTGTAATTAAAGATTAACATTCGGATATGCTCATTAAAAACAAATCCGGCACAATAACCCGTACCAAATTTTTCAGGGATTTCTAATCTTCTGTTTTTTACTTCCGTCCCTAATAAATGAGCAAAGCTTTTTAGGACATTCGGTTCCGTATGCTGTTTGTCTTTTTTCATGAAAAGTCTTTTACGACTATTTTTTTTTGGCAAATATAGTTATTTTATTTCTAAAATGCCCGCTAATTTTGCATTGTCAAACAAATAAGAAATCAGAAGATGAAAACAACAAATCGTGTAAATGTCAAAGAGATGAAACAACGTTCGGCGTCAGCCGATTTTGACCAATTATTTAAACAAATTTCTCCTGAAGAGATATGCGACAATTTCAATGTATTTACGTTGGTAGGAAAAGATTTTTATGTTATTACTGCGGGCAAGGAAGAATATTATAATTCCATGACAGGCAGTGGGGGCGGTATGGGTCTTCTTTTCAAGAAACCCGCCACTTGGTGTACTCTTCGAGCAGACCGTTATACGCTTGAACTGATTATAAAAGAGCAAACCTATACGCTGTCTTACTTCCCGAATGAATATAAGGAACAAGTACTCTTTTTGGGAAGTAAATCAGGAAGAGATAGTGAAAAAATGAAAGAAGTTAAATTGACAAGTGTCCAAACTCCTTCCGGAAATATGTCTTTCAAAGAAGCCGAACTAATTGTTGAATGTAGATTAACGGAAGTTACTACCCCCAATCCCGATGATTTTTACTCGCAAGAAGCTAAAGACTATATAAACGAAGCTTACAAAGACGCAAACGAATATCGCAAATATGTATTTGGGGAAATCACCCATGTTTGGGTAGCATCATACAAATTATGAAAAATAGTATTAATTTATGACAAAAAATAAGCCACACGCATTAACGTTTAATAGTTATACCAACTCGCTATTAAATAGCAGTTTTCATCCAGTTAAAAAGCGTGATAGATTTGAGGTTGTTTTTATCAAGAGCGTTTATATCCAATTCCATTGAATGAGATTGCACTTACAAAAAAGAGTTGATCTATGACACTACCGTTTAATCCATCGTCATTCGGGCAATAAGATAGCATACTGCGGATTCAGCTCCCTGATTCAGATTGATGTTGTTTTCTTCCAAGCCGTCGTAACAACCGCCGGTGGCGGGATTGTAGATAATCTGATGAAGGTGGTTATTTCCCAAAAACCAATCAAACGCCGTCTTTTGCTTGGCAAGATAGGCTTCGTCCTTAAATACGGTATAAAAAGTATGCAGGGCGATTACCGTGCCGGCAACATCAATGGGCTGTTCCCCAAATTTTTGCCCTCCCCTTTCTTTTTGAAACCATCCCTGATTGGATACTACTTTTATCCGGTCACCGGTGAATGTTTTCTTCAATAAAAAATCGAAAGATTCTTTGGCTGTTTCTTTATATAGGGTATCACCCGTTGCTATAAAGGCATATAACAGACTTTCGGGCAACACACTGTTGTCGTAGGTTAAATAGGCTTCGAACCACGACCATTTGTTTTCATTGTTTTGTTGATAACAATGGATAAGTTTGTCTGCCAACAGTTTGATGAATGAACAGATTTCCGGCGAGGGGTATTTCCGCCAATAGCCGTATAATCCCTTAATGGCAAATGCCATGCTTCGCGGGGATTGCAAGCGGGTAATCACCGGAAACGTTTGTTTAATCATTCGGATAGCATCCAGCGTCCACGCATCGGGAAACTTGCCGGCGTGGGAGATAAAATAGCCTAACGCCATAATTGCCCGTCCGTTGCTGTCTTCCAATCCGACTTCCTTGTTTTGAGAAGTAAACAGGATGTCTTTGTGGACGTAATTCAGGAAGGAACCGTCCGTTTGCAGGCAATGGCAGACGAAATCCAGGTAGGTTTTGATATACGTTTCGCACGATACGTCTTTCCTTTCTGCATACATTTGGGATAAAGCGATTAAAGCACGGGCGTTATCGTCTAACGTATAGCCGGATTTAATATCGGGACGATTCCCTTTTGAAAATTGAATCATGGCGAAGCCGCGGCTCATCCGCTTGATATGTTCCGTATTCAGAGGAGGCAAGGAGTAAACAGGTGATGCTTTTATATCCAATATTTTATTGAACAAAAGCGCGTAGGCAATAGCCGAATTTTCCCATGCCGTTGATGCCGTTTTTTGCAGTCCGGCTATCCTCATGCAGGAGGTTAATTTTTTATTGGAAAGCAATCGGTTCGTTGCATTTGCCAATTGAATGGAATTTTTGAAATCGAAAATAATACCGGAGTTGTCGTTCAGCAGCTCCAAAGCATGTGGAATTGGGGTGGCGATAATAGGGCATCCGCAACTTAAAGCATAGACAAATGTCCCGCTAACCGCCTGATTCGGGTCGGAAGAAGTGAATAAATAGACATCGGTAAGCTGGAGGTATTCCAACAAGACGGGCAGGTCTAAATAGAGGTTGACAAAACGCACGGAGTCGGTCAATCCCCGTTCAACAATCTTTGCCTGAAGCATTTCGCGGTATCTTTCCCCCTCGGTCTTAACCACGCCCGGATGGGTTTTCCCGATGATTAAAAACAATACGGACGGGTTTTCCTTAACAATCGCCGGCAGTGCGTCGAGCGTCGTTTCTATACTTTTACCGGAACTCAGAAGCCCGAATGTGCTAAGAACACAATGACCGGAAACCATGTATTTTTCTTTCAGCTTTTTTTTATCCTTGTGCGACACCAAATGTGTGCCGTGCGGTATAACACTTATCTTGCCGTTCGCTATTTGATAGTCGCTTTGCAAAATATGTGCGGATGTTTGTGTCATGACAATAATCTTCGAACAAGCCGATGTAATCTTTCTCAGATATTGCTTAAAGGATTCTCCGGGGTGGGCAAGCACGGTATGGAAAACGATAATGACCGGCTTTGCGATTGTTTTCGTCAATTGCAGGAAGGCATTTTCCTGTCCGCCGAAAAGTCCGAATTCGTGTTGTATCAAGACAAGGGAAACACCGGCGTCATCGTTGATTTTCCCCGCAATACGGATGTAATCGGAAGCATCCGAGGTATTGAGTGTATATTTTACCGGTTCGGAATACACATGCTTTTCCGTCGGAGATTCGAGCGCACATATTTTTATGGAATAAGAGTTGCCGAATTTGTGGTGAATGGACTGTATCAAATCATTGGAGAATGTGGCAATACCACATTCTCTGGGCGGATAGCTTGTCAGACACAGTATTTCTTTCATTTTTTGTGAGACATTAATTCTTTTACCAACTCTTTTACCGGAACGGATGCACAGGCAATGCAATTGTCGGCGGCGCCATAATAAATGTATAGGCGGTCTCCAAACAAGGCTGTTCCTGTGGGAAAGCACACTTTATTGACTATCCCCGTCAACTCATACTCCGTTTCAGGAGTGAACAAGGGATAAGGCAGCCGGGCAATTTCAACAGCCGGATTTTCAAGGTCTAATAAGGCTGCACTTGCCGAATAGACGTATCCATCAGGGGTGTCACGTACGCTGTGGTAAATCATCAACCATCCCTCCGGTAATTCAACGGGGGGACATCCGCCACCGATGTAACTGGATTCGTGGTCGTAGCGAGGTTCGAAAATGATGTGTCGCGTAAAGTCGAGAAAATAATTAATCCAGAAATCATACGTCAAGTCCTCCATGTTTTCAATGCAGACCAACTGTATGTCGGGTTTGATGCGGTGCAAAAAATAAAACCTGCCGTTGATTTTGCGGGGGAAGAAAACTATGTTTTTATCGGTGAGGTAAACCTTTTTTCCTGAACTTGTAAATGATTCCCTGTTATTGTATGACCTGAAATATTTATCAGCCGGATGCCCCTTTGAACAAATCAACTCTTCAAATTGGGAATAGGTAAACTGAGAGGTAATGATGCCTTTCTTTACGAAATGTGTTAAATCTCCGGACACAGCCAATGCGCCCACTGCACTGACGCTATCGTAAGCGGTATAGCTCAAATAATAAGCGTCTTCTATTTTAACTATGCGAGGGTCTTCAACGCCTTGGCTTTCATAGTCAAACTGCGGGTATAAAAGCGGTTCTTTATCCCGGTGTACCACTTGCAGCGGACCATCCAAGCGGCAATAGCCAATCGTTGAATGGTTGCCTTCCCTTACCGCCCGGTAAAACAGGTGTACGGTTTTTCCTTCGGCAATGACTGCCGGATTCATTACGCTTTCATTCTCAAAAGCCAAGCCGGTTTTTTCCAGTATAACGCCTTCTCTTTTTACGGTTATCATACTTTCGGTTTAAAGTTCAGTTCCGTATCCTGCTTGCCTGTTTTACCCTTTTGATATTCCGATATTTTTTTGGGGTTGCCACCTTCTGCTTTTCCTTTTTTCTTTTCTTTCTTTCTTTCGTTACCTTTCATTATGACTCTAAGTTATAATTTAAATTAGTTGCAAAGATAGACCGGTTACAGGAGGTGTTTACAGGATTTTCCGGGTTATTTTCGGTACTTTCTCTGGAAAAGACTTGGAGGTAACAGCGCCTTTTTTTTGAAAATACGGGCGAAATAAGATGAATCTTCAAATCCCAATTGAAAGGATATTTCATTGATATTAAGTTTGCTATAGAGCAATAACCGCTTGGCTTCGGTTAGTTTCAAATCCAATAAAAGCTGTTTGGCAGAAATACCGCTCAGGTCTTGACATATAATGTTCAATACCGCGGTTGAAATATGCAGGGTATCGGCATATTTACCTATTGATTGGATTTTAAAGTCGTTTGTTAATATTAGTTCTTTAAACTGTCTGAAAATAACGGTATTTTTTGAAGTAAATGCTTCATCATGTATTTTATCCGCAATCAACGAATAAAAATATTGAATGGAAGTCATTATTTTATGCTGCAAATCGTCATTATTCAATTTGCAATCCCTGACTAAATTTTCAAATACAAGCCGCAATAAAGATGCGTCCTGTTTTTCAACATCAATATACGGTTTCAGGAATTCAATGCCAAGTTGGGAAGCCAATGATTTGGCAAACATCAAAGTGTATCCTTTGCAATAGTCGGCATACGACCAGTTGTTTATTTGATTGGGATTTACAAGAAACATCCTTCCTTTCCGGATTTGATATTCGTTACAATCAATCACATAAAACCCGTTTCCCTGCACAAACCAAACTATCGAATAGAAAGATTGCCTGTATGGCCATTCTACTTCCGGTTCTTTCATCGTTTCTATGGTATCAGCATAGTATGCAATGTGTTTTGAGGGAAGCAGCAGCAAGTCGGACAACGTATATTCTTTCAGCATCTTGTAAAGATATGATTATTTAACCGACTTTCGGGTAAGGTGATTAAACTTCCTTCGGCGTAAATTCAAATAGAAAAGGATTTAAAATGTACTTTTCATAACACTCTTTTTAAATTCCAATAATTCAAGTTGCTAGTACCCCGTTCGTCATAACATATTCTTGCTTTTTTACAAATGCACTATGAGTAACCCATTTAAAAAGGAAACAACAGCGGTAATACAAATATCATCACAATCCCCATTAGTATTTGCAGCGGCAATCCTACCTTCACATAATCCGTGAACGTATATCGCCCTGCCGACATTACCAATGCATTGGGTGGCGTGGAGAAAGGCGAAGCGAAACACATACTGGCTCCCACTGTTACGGCAAACAGAAATGGATACGGACTGTATCCAAGCTGTATGGCAGAATGCAGAGCTATCGGCGCCAACAGCACGGCGGTAGCTGTATTACTGATAAACATAGTCATCAGTGAAGTGGTGAAATAAATACCTGCCAGCAACATATAGGGTCCATAACTTCCCAGCCCATTTACCAATGCCTGCGACACAATCGTTGATGCTCCCGTCTTTTCTAATGCCAATGACATAGGGAGCATGGCTGCTATAAGGACGATACTTTCCCAATTAATGGTTTTATAAGCCTCTTCCACATTGCGGAAGCAACCGGTTAGCACCATCAACAGAGCTGCAACGACAACTGCCGTTACCGGAGCAACGGGAACGAAGCCGAACATCATAGTGAATATCATTCCCAACATGATAAGGGCAGCCATAGGGGCTTTGTGGGTCAAAGTAACTTTAGCTGCTTCGGCTAAAGGCTGCCCCAGCACTACCCATTCCGATTGGTCTTCGTTTAAGCGGGCTATGTTTGCCCACGTGCCTTGCACAAGCAATAAATCACTTACTTGTATCTTTTCGTCTTTTAAGTTTTGCAGAATGTATTTGCGTTTGCGTTGGATACCCAGAATATTCACGCTGAATTTTTCCCGAAATCCCGAATCTTTAATCGGTTGGTTAATCAATTTGGAAGTCGGCATCAAAAGAATCTCCGCAATACCAATCTCTTTAAATTCCAAAGAAGTATCGGATGAATCGGGCTTTTCTTCGGATTTATGCGCATCTAACCAGTCAAGTTTACAATCGTCCACAAACGTTTGAATGTTTGCAAACTCACCCAGTACATACAGAATGTCCCCTTCTTGAATGAGGGTTTCCGCTTGGGCAATTTGTTGATTAGTTGTGGTTGTTTTAAAGAAATGCAGGGAGGAAGATGCCGATTTACGACGCACTTCGATAACACTGACGTTGTATTTTTGCGGGGTTGCGAGTTCCTGTATCATTTTCCCCGTAAGTGTAGAGGATTGATTTACTTGCACCCGGCAAAGATTGCGCGAAAGTTGATACTCACCCGCCAATTCTTTCATTGATTTGTTTTTAACCGGTTTCTTCCCTCTATTCTCATCTTTGGAGAGAAACAAACGACTTAAAGGGATTAATACTACAATGCCTACCGCAAAGCAGACTATCCCCACAGGAGTAAAACTAAAGAATGTCAAGGCTTTATCCCCTGCTTCCACTAGCGTGTTTTGAATCACTAGATTAGGTGGTGTGCCTATTAGCGTCATCATTCCACCCAGGCTGCTTGCAAAAGCAAGTGGCATTAACAGACGACTAATGTTAATACTCGTGCCGGCAGCCATACTCACTACAATGGGGAGCATTAGGGCTACCGTACCCGTATTGCTCACAAAAGCCCCAATAAATGCGGTTACGAGCATGATAAGAATCAAAAGTTTCGATTCGTTATTGCCTGCTAATTTTAGTATCTTACTACTAATCATTTTGGCAAGCCCCGTCCGAAAAATAGCTCCCCCAACCACAAACAGCCCCATCATCATAACAACCACCGGATTGGAAAAGCCGGAAAGCCCTTCTTCGGGAGTCAGAATACCGAAAATCAGCAACAAAATTAATGCACAAAGGGCTACCAAATCCGAACGTACTTTGCCGCTCATAAAGAAGGCGGCAGAAACAACAAGAATCGCAATAGTTAGTATCATACTTGTTTCCATATTTGTATATTTAATTCAAGTTGTTAGTTATAACTTTATCATTCTATCTAAAGTATATCCCTATATTAAAAAAGCAATGAGCTTAATTAAAATATTTTGCAAAGTTAATGACTTTTGCAAGGAATTTTCCGCTCAAATCAAATTATAGAAATAAATCTCACTGCCTGCTACCTCAAAAAGCCGTAATAGGGAATCCATGATGTTTTGTTCTGAAATCCTAATAAATTCAAAATAGAAGATGAAATGATTTTTAAACAATCTGAAACATAACTCTGCTACTTTTATTAAATTTGTTCGATTATTTTTATAAGACGGATTTTTATCAATAAAACATGCCGGAAACAGAATATATAAACGTATATGGTGCGCGCATGCACAATTTGAAAAACATTGACGCCGAGATCCCTCGTAACAGCCTGACTGTCATAACAGGATTAAGTGGAAGCGGGAAATCTTCTTTGGCTTTCGACACGATATTTGCCGAGGGACAGCGTCGTTATATCGAAACTTTTTCGGCTTATGCCCGTAATTTTTTAGGGAATTTAGAGCGTCCGGATGTGGACAAAATAACCGGATTAAGTCCTGTTATTTCTATTGAACAAAAGACGACGAACAGAAATCCCCGTTCTACGGTAGGAACCACTACCGAAATATACGACTATCTGCGTTTGCTTTTTGCCCGTGCGGGGGAGGCATATTCTTATCTTTCGGGTGAAAAGATGGTGAAACACACCGAAGAGCAGGTACTTGAATTAATAGTAAAAAATTATACAAAAAAAAGAATATATATTCTTTCGCCACTTGTGCGCACGCGAAAGGGACATTACAGAGAACTTTTTGAACAGGTGCGTAAGAGAGGATATTTGTATGTGCGTGTTGACGGGGAAATTTGTGAGATTACTTCCGGTATGAAATTAGACCGTTACAAAAATCATGATATTGAGATAGTAATAGATAAAATGACAGTTTCGGAAAAAGATTATACTCGTTTGAAGCAGAGTGTGGCTACCGCTATGCGTCTGGGAGACGGATTGTTGATGATTTTGGATGCTCAAACCTTTGTGCTGCGTCATTATAGTAAACGGTTAATGGATCCGGTTACGGGATTGTCTTACGAAGAACCTGCGCCGCATAATTTCTCGTTTAATTCTCCTCAGGGAGCTTGTCCTCGTTGTAAAGGACTTGGCATTGTTTCTCAAATGGACATAGAGAAGTTAATTCCTGACAAGAAACCATCCATCTATAATGGGGCGATAGTTCCTTTGGGAAAATATAAAAACACGATGATATTTTGGCAAATCGCCGCGATACTTGATACATATGAAGTTACACTGAATACTCCTGTTAAGGATATACCCGATGAGGCTATTGACGAAATACTCTACGGGTCGGATGGCAGGATTAAGATAAAAAATACATTGATGGGCACTTCTTCCGATTATTTTGTAACTTACGAAGGAGTGGTGAAGTATATTCAGATGTTGCAAGAAAAAGAAGCTTCGGCTACGGAACAGAAGTGGGCGGAACAGTTTGTTAAAACAGTTGTTTGTTCCGAATGTAAAGGTATGCGCTTAAATAAGGAGGCATTACATTTTCGTATCGGCAACAAGAATATCAATGAGCTTTCCGACATGGAAATCAGCGAATTGTATAATTGGTTAATGCAAGTGGACGATCTGATGTCGGAAACACAGAAGAAGATTGCAGCAGAGATATTAAAGGAAATTCGTACCCGGCTTAAATTCTTGTTGGATGTGGGATTGGATTATTTGTCGTTAAACCGTAGTTCGGTAAGCCTTTCGGGTGGAGAGAGTCAACGTATCCGGTTAGCCACTCAAATAGGGTCGCAATTGGTTAATGTGCTTTATATTCTGGATGAGCCGAGTATCGGACTTCATCAACGCGATAATCTTCGTTTGATTCATTCGCTAAGAGAACTCCGGGATATAGGAAACTCTGTTATCGTGGTAGAGCATGACAAGGAGATGATGATTGCTGCCGACTACGTGATAGATATGGGTCCTAAAGCGGGGCGACTGGGTGGCGAAGTCGTTTTTGAAGGAAAGCCCAAAAAGATGTTACAGGTGGATACGCTTACTTCGCAATATCTCAGTGGGAAAAAGAAAATTGAAGTTCCTGCCGAACGGCGGAAAGGAAATGGAAAATCTATTTGGATTCGCGGAGCCAAAGGAAATAATTTGAAAAATGTGGATGTAGAATTTCCCTTGGGCAAGATGATTTGTGTTACCGGTGTATCAGGGAGTGGAAAGTCCACATTGATAAACGAAACGTTGCAACCCATTCTGTCTCAAAAGTTTTATCGCTCTTTGCAAGACCCGTTGGAATACGATTCCGTAGAAGGGATGGAATATATAGATAAGGTGGTGAATGTTGACCAGTCGCCGTTGGGCAAAACGCCGCGCTCCAATCCGGCTACTTATACGGGTGTCTTTTCGGATATCCGTAATCTGTACGTCGGGCTTCCGGAAGCTAAAATACGAGGATACAAGCCCGGACGTTTTTCGTTCAATGTAATCGGTGGTAGATGTGAGGTATGTTCGGGGAATGGATATAAGACAATAGAAATGAATTTTTTGCCCGATGTGTACGTGCCTTGTGAGGTATGTCACGGCAAACGGTATAATCGCGAAACGCTTGAAGTTCGTTTCAAAGGGAAATCCATTGCCGATGTATTGGATATGACAATCCATCAGGCAGTAGCGTTTTTTGAGAATGTGCCGCAGATATTGAATAAAATAAAAACTATTCAAGAAGTCGGTTTGGGGTATATTAAGTTGGGACAATCGTCCACTACGCTGTCCGGTGGAGAAAGTCAACGGGTGAAGTTGGCTGCCGAACTATCCAAACGGGATACGGGGAAAACGCTTTATATTCTGGATGAGCCGACAACAGGGCTGCACTTCGAGGATATTCGCGTACTGTTGGGCGTGCTTGACAAACTGACAAACAAAGGAAATACAGTCATCGTGATTGAACACAATCTGGATGTGATTAAGATGGCGGATTATATGATTGATATGGGACCCGAAGGAGGAAAAGAAGGGGGAGAGATTCTAAGTTTCGGAACACCGGAAGAAGTGGCAAGAAGTGAGAAAGGGTACACACCGAAATTTTTGAGAGAGGAGTTGTAGGGGCAAGGCACATGCTTTGCCCTCCTGCTTCAGGAAACAAAACGGACATTCATTATTATTTTTAGGTAACAGTCATGCGATTATATCTCTTATTATCTATATTGCATAAGTATCACTATGAAGACTACCGTATTGGACGGTTATACCCTTAACCCCGGCGACCTGGATTGGCACGAGCTATATTCTTTGGGAGAATGCGCCATATACGACCGCACTTCCCCTGACAAAGTATGGGAACGCACCCAAAATGCAGAAGCTCTTTTAACAAATAAAACAATACTATCCGCCGAACTGATTGACGCTTTGTCCAAACTAAAATACATTGGTGTATTGGCAACCGGGTATAATGTGGTGGATGTTGACGCTGCAAGAAAGCATCATATAGTTGTTACCAATATTCCGGCTTACAGTACGGAATCTGTGGCACAAATGGTTTTCGCCCATATCTTGAATATTACTCAACGGGTACAACATTATTCGGAAGAAGTTCGCAGAGGGATATGGACAAACAGTATTGATTTTTCTTTTTGGGACACCCCCTTGATAGAGTTGGCAGAAAAAAAAATCGGCATCGTTGGATTGGGAAATATCGGATGGAGAGTTGCCCAAATAGCGGGTGCATTCGGTATGAAAATATATGCTTATACTTCTAAACCGGCTTCGCAACTCTTACCGGAGCTAACAAAGCTGGAACTCGACGAACTTTTTTCTGTATGCGATGTGGTAAGTCTGCATTGTCCGTTGACCGAAAAAACGCATGAACTTGTAAACGCACGTCGCTTGTCTCTGATGAAACCAACAGCCATACTTATCAATACCGGTCGCGGGTTGTTGGTTAATGAACAGGATTTGGCGGAAGCATTAACCAATCAGGTTATCTTTGCTGCCGGTTTGGACGTGCTTTCCACTGAACCGCCTCATTCCGGTAATCCTTTATTGAGTGTCAAAAACTGCTATATTACTCCGCATATTGCATGGGCTTCGTATGCTGCGCGAAAACGGTTAATGAATATTGCGATTGGGAACTTGAAAGCGTATATAGAAGGAAAGACACTAAATAATATATTGTGAACTTATTGATTCATTGTTCAACATTCGCTTGATCGTTTCGGCAAATAATGGCGCAATGCTTATTTGTTTCACTTTGGGACATTCTTTGAAATAAGGAATACTGTCCGTGAATACCATTTCTGTCATAGCAGAGTCATATACTCTTTGCGAAGCAGGGTCGGACATGACGCAATGACTTGCAAAAGCGTGCACAGACTTTGCTCCCACTTCCAACATCTTGTTGGCAGCCATTGTTATAGTTCCTGCAGTGTCCACCATGTCGTCAATCAAAATTACATTTTTATCTGCCACTTCACCAATAATTTGTATGGAATCCACTTCATTTGCCTTTACGCGAGTCTTATGGCAAAGCACCAAAGGTACTTTCAAATATTTGGAATAGGCGCTGGCTCTTTTTGACCCTCCTACGTCGGGAGCTGCAATAATGAGATTTTCTAAATGTAATGTTTCAATATAAGGTAAAAATACTGCCGAACCATATAGATGATCAACCGGTATGTCGAAGAAGCCTTGAATTTGGTCTGCATGTAAATCCATCGTTATCAACCGGTCTATTCCCGCTATCGAAAGTAAATCCGCTACTAATTTTGCAGCAATGGAAATGCGTGGCTTGTCCTTTCTGTCTTGACGCGCCCAGCCGAAATACGGGATTACGGCAATAATACTTTTAGCAGAAGCTCGCTTAGCAGCGTCAATCATGAGGAGGAGTTCCATAAAATTGTCGGAAGGAGGAAAGGTGGATTGAATAAGAAACACATGAGAACCGCGGATAGATTCTTCGTAAGAAACGGCAAATTCACCGTCGGCAAAATGAGTAATATTCATATTGCCCAAAGGGCAACTGAGACAAGCGCAAATTTTTTCTGCCAGGTATCTTGAACGAGTACCTGAAAATATCATGAACGGGGCTGCAGCATTACTCATTTTTATTTCAGTCATCATCAAAGATGAAAAATTTATGTGCAAAGTTATGAATTAATCCGAACAAATAGAAAGAGGTTGTTAAAAATGTTAGGTACAAATAGGGGTGCAAATGAAATATTACTAAACACGATGGTTGATTGATATACGGATAAATCTATTAAAAAAAATTTCTAAAAATCAACCACTGTAATCCCCGTTCCACCATATTGAACATGCTCGTCTGCGAATTGTTTTACTTCCGAAATGGTTTGTAAATATTGACGGATGAGGGTACGTAAAATCCCTGTTCCCGTTCCGTGCAAAATTCTCACTCTGTTTATACCCACTAATATGGCATCGTCAATGAAATAAGTGATTGCTTGCAAGGCTTCGTCTCCACGCATACCACGCACGTCAATATCTTGTTTGAATGTTAATTTCTTTTCGTACATTTGGTCTTGGGTATGGGTGCTATTGCCGACAAAAGCGTTTTTCACTGGTTCTGCATGTTGGGAGGCGGTGGAATAAGCTTGTTCTAACCGTTCCAATTTGACGGTAGTTTTGATGTTGCCTAATGCTACAATGGCACTTTTCTCCGTAATATCCAATACTTTGCCTGCAGTATGTTGTCCTTTTATTTTTACGCTGTCTCCTATGGCAATGCCTTTTTGTTTTTGCGGCAGCTTTTCTTTCTTTCGGACTACTTTGTTTCCTTGCTCTTGAGAGGTTAACTTCTCCACAGAATGACGGAAGTCGGTAAGTTCTTGGCGGGACAATCGTGTTTTTTCTCTTTCAGCTTGCGCTTCTTTAATGGTACGGATGGTATTTTCTATTTTGGCATTGGACTCTTGCAACAAGTGTTCGGCTTCTTCTTTAGCTTGGCGGATTATCTCTTTGCGGGATTTATGAAGCTCTTCCATTTCTGTTTCGTAGCGAGCGATAGTTTCTTCCAACTGTTTTTCGCGTTGGCGGATAGTTTGGCGTTTGTTCTCCCAATAGCGTTTATCGCGTACGATGTCTTGCAGGTACTTGTCCGCGTTGATGTATTTGCTGCCTACTATTTCCGAAGCGTCTGCAATAATTTCTTCCGGTAAACCTATTATTCTGGCTATTTCCACAGCGAAAGAACTTCCGGGGTTTCCTGTTTGCAGTTGAAACAAGGCTTGCATCTGATGACGATCGTAGAGCATGGCTCCGTTGACAATACCTTCACAGTCTTCGGCAAAGTGTTTCAAATTTTGATAGTGTGTGGTGATGACGCCCAAAGCGCGTTTGGCATTAAAACGTTTCAATATCGCTTCGGCAATGGCTCCACCTATTTGTGGTTCTGTTCCGCCACCGAATTCGTCAATAAGAATAAGGCTACGCTCATTGCAATTTTTCACCATCACTTTCATATTCGTCAAATGGGAAGAATAGGTGCTTAAATCATCTTCAATAGATTGTTCATCGCCGATGTCGATGAAAATGTCGGTAAATATCCCTGTACGACTATGTTCATGGAGAGGGATGAGCATACCGCATTGTAGCATATATTGCAGCAGCCCCACTGTTTTGAGGCAGACGGATTTTCCTCCGGCATTAGGACCGGAAATAATCAAAATGCGTTGTTTGTGGTTTAATTCAATATCTAATGGAACAACTTTTTTGTTTTGTTTGGCAAGAGAGAGTTGTAGTAAAGGGTGTATAGCCATTCCCCATTCTAATAATGGCTCTTTTTCTAAAACGGGTTTGATGGCGTTGAATTGCAAAGCGACACAACCTTTGGCGCGAATGAAATCTATTTCCGCCAGAAATTCATAAGATTGCAGGATGTCCGGGATGGAGGGACGCGCCACGTTGGAAAATTCCGTCAATATACGGACCACTTCACGACGCTCTTCCCCTTCCAATTCACGGATGTGATTGTTAGCTTCCACCACTTCGGCTGGTTCGATAAAAACCGTTTTTCCGCTGGCGGATTCGTCATGGACGATGCCTTTAATTTTTCGTTTTAAAGCCGGAGCTATGGGAATAACCAAACGTCCGTCGCGTATAGTAGGAGCAGTATCTTTTTCTACATACCCTTCAGACTGGGCATTGTGCAGAATACCGTTTAATGTTTTTGAAATGCTTCCTATTGTATTCGATAAATCCCGCCGGATACGAGCTAGCTCAGTAGATGCTTTGTCTTTTATCTTGCCGTATTTATCGAGGATGGCATCTATCTTAACAAGCAGTTGCGGAAATATGACCGTGTTTCCTGCCAATTGTTTCAGATTCGGGTACAGTTTGTTTGCTTCTTCTTTGTCTTTGCAAAAAAAGTGTACGATGTCCCGGATGGTTTCTAATGAGCGACGCAGGTCGAACAGTTCTTGTTCATTCAAATACATTCCTTCTACCCGTATTCGTTTTAAGGAAGGACGAACGTCGAAAAAGAATTGATCGGGGAAATTGTTTTCTTCTTGAATAATGCGAATAAATTCCGTTACCAAGTTTAAGCGTATTTCTATTTCTTCCAAACAATTAGAAAAGGTCATTGCTTCTGCCCGTTCTTCTCCTAACAAACTCAAACATTTGCTTTTCAGGAGTTGCCGTATTTGGTCGAAACCTATTTTATGCTCAAAATTTTTAGGATAGGTCATAGAGATAGTCAATTACGACAGCTAAAATTCTTCCTGTTTCCCTCTCAAGGATGTTAAAATTACGTTTGGACAAAATTAGGGAAAAATAAGTAGGTATTTGTTTTTCTTTACTTCCATTGCAATAGGTAGTGTTATAAATTTTATATTTGAACTTCAAAATTTTCTATTTTAATTGAAAAATCGGGATTGCTAATTAAATATATATTTGTATCTTTGCAAAAAAATAATAGCTATGAATTGTCCCAAATGCACCTGCGCCCAAAACGTTAAATCCGGTATTATCAAAGGTAAACAGCGTTATAAATGCAAAGAATGCGGTTGTCATTATACGGTTGAGTTGAAGTCGACCGCCAAACCCCAGTCAATGAAAAAGCAAGCCTTGCATCTGTATCTGGAAGGGTTGGGCTTTCGTTCTATCGGGAGATTTTTAGGCGTGAGCAATGTATCGGTCTTAAATTGGATCCGTAGTTTTGGGAAAGAGGTTGGGGAAACTTAGTTCGGAAAGCCAAGAAATACAGTTGGTTGAAGTAGATGAAATACATTCCTGCATCGGTTCAAAAAAACTACTGCCCACTATGGATTGTTGTAGATAGATATGGGAAAAGATTCCTCAACTTCGTTGTTGGCAACAGAAGCAACCAAACAGCGAAAGAATTCCGGCAGAAAATAAATCACCCTGAGATGAAGCATATTGCAAGTGAGTATGGGAAGCCCTACGAGAGCATTATTCCCAAGGAAAAGCATCTGCAAACGAAAGCGGAAGCTTTTACAATCGAGGGGTATAACAGTTTGTTCAGACATTTTTTGGCAAGAACAAGAATGAGAAGAAAAACCAAATGTGATTCCAAAAACGTAGAGATGCTCAAATTATCTATACTCTTACTTATGCCTCATCGTAATGGAACGCTATCTATATTTAATTAGCAATACTGAAAATTAAAGTTTTAGTTTCCTGTAGAATCGGATACTGTCGGCGGAATAGCGATCTCTTCTGTTTGAGGAGCCGCAAAGCCGGAAGTATTTATCAATGGATTTGTAGCCTCTTCCCGTTTCGCTTGTTCTGAAATAACACTGTTTTCTTGCGTGGAATTGCGAGGAAGAACATAAGCTATACTGATGCTCACTACTACCATGAATGCAGCTAACCCCCACGTGGCTTTTTCCAAAAAGTCGGTAGTCTTACGCACCCCCATGATTTGATTCGATGAAGAAAAACCCGATGCTAATCCTCCGCCTTTGGAGTTTTGAATGAGTACGATAAAAGACAAGAGTATACCGGCAATAACGATTAGAATAAGCAATAGTAAGTACATGAATTTATGATTTAGTGTTAGTAATCAATTTTTCTAAAAAACGTATTTGATCTGCAAAGTAAGCATCTTTTTTCGGATTTTTCATACTTAAGTTTTTAATAATTTCGAGGGCTTTTGTGTATTTTTTTTGTTTGATGTAAATTTTAGCTAATGTTTCGGTAAAACATTTTTCTTCGCTTTCTTCTTTATTCAAAAAAGGTTCTTCGACAGGGTAGAGGGAGATTTCTTCAATAGCGTGTAATGTCAAAGGCTTATCCTTGCTTTTTTCGATAAAATCGTCTATCAATTCCTGTTTATGTAGTTTAGGAGCATCCGGCAATTCACTCCGGTTGTTATCTTCATTTAATAAGTATGGAATATAATCTGCCGTATATTTGAGTTCGTCCGGGACGACAGGTACTTGCTCTGCTGTTTGGGATAAAAAAGCGTCTATTAATTTCAAAGTCCGGTCTGCGCCCTCATCAGTGGAAGCCGTTTCTAATCGAAGTCTATACTCATCTCCCTCTATCAAGTAGAACAATGCGCAACGATCATTTACGTATAACGATCCTTTGCGTAATTCGGAACTAAAAGAGCCGTCGCAGAGTAAATATAAATTTTTCAGATACAGCAGCCACAACGTTTGACTATAAGGATACTCCCTCAAGGCGCTACGTAATTCACGGAGCGTATTCTCGTTGAGGAGTTCGGGAGAGGAAATCCATTGTTGGATAGTAGAGGCAGTCATTGAAATTACCAATTGGCTACAGTAGCGTTAAATATTTGTTCTGTGATGTCTTTTGTCATTTGAGCTATTAAATCGTCTTGCACCGTGGTGAGCAATTGCGACGAATCGTATGTTCGGAAAGCAGAAAACTGTCGTTCAAAATCTTCAGCGTGATTGGTATTGTTTGTAAAGCGCACGTTTATAGTAATGGTTAATTTGGTTTCCGAAGCGTAACCGTCAGATCTTATGGCTTCGTTGTGTTGAGTATATCCCGTTATTTCACCGTCAATCTCCATGTCTGCATTTACCGATACTAATCTCAAACGGGTTTGCCGGATGAAAATATCTTTTAGTTCTTCGTTAAATCTGGTTCCTAATGGTACATAAACGTAAGTAGCTTTTATTGGGAAGTCGGCAATGGAAATCGTTTTTACTTTATCGTAGTTGATAGAGGCGCCATTGAACTTATAAGATATGGTACATGCACCTATCACTGACAGTAATAAAAGGAGTTGCCAAGTATGCCTAAATTTTTTAATCCAACGCATATTCCTTTATTTTTCTGTACAGAGTGCGTTCTGAAATCTTTAAATCTTTTGCAGCATATTTTCGTTTTCCGTGATGCTTGCCGAGTGCTTTTCGTATCAATTCTTTTTCCACTTCGTCGAGTGAGAGAGTTTCTTCCACATATTCTTCCGCATCTTGTATATCGTCGTCTTCCTCACATACAGGCATTGCGGAATGCGCATTGGCTATAGCTGTTTTTACCGGCTGTTGAGAAGTTGGATTCGTCATCTTCTCTACCATGATGTCATGTACCAATTTTTTTAATTCCGTAACATCTTGTCGCATGTCGAAAAGTACCTGATAAAGTATTTCCCGTTCGCTTTCAAAACTTTTAGTTCTTCCTCTCATATTCAGAAGGGTAGGGAAGTGTTCTTCTTTTGAAACGGGAAGGTAATTCAGCAAAATGTCTTTGGTTATCTCACGATTGGTTTCAATGATGGATATTTGCTCTGTCACATTTTTTAATTGACGTACGTTTCCTTGCCAGCGGTATGATAAGAGCGCTTGTTTGGCGTCCTCTGTCAATTGAATGGCAGGCATGCGGTATTTTCCTGCAAAATCTGATGCAAATTTGCGAAAAAGTAACCACACATCTTCTCCCCGTTCGCGCAAAGGAGGGACTTGAATGGGAACCGTATTGAGACGGTAAAATAAATCTTCGCGGAAACGTCCTTCGTTAATGGCTTGCGAGAGATTGATATTGGTTGCCGCTACGATACGGACGTCTGTTTTTTGCACTTTGGAAGAACCGACTTTTATAAACTCGCCGCTTTCGAGCACACGCAGTAAACGCGCTTGTGTGGAAAGAGGCAATTCGCCTACCTCATCAAGGAAAATGGTTCCACCGTCAGCTTCGCCGAAATACCCTTTTCGCTCACCGATAGCTCCGGTAAAGGCTCCTTTTTCGTGACCGAAAAGTTCCGAGTCTATGGTTCCTTCGGGTATGGCTCCACAATTGACGGCAATGTACTCTCCATGTTTTCTCCGGCTGTATTGGTGAATAATTTGCGGAAAACATTCTTTTCCTACTCCGCTTTCTCCGGTAATCAACACAGACAAATCAGTAGGAGCTACTTGGCAGGCAATATCTATGGCTCGCATCAGGCTTTCCGTATTACCGATAATACCAAAACGTAATTTTACTTGTTGTATTTCCGCTTTTGCCATACCTGACTTGTGAATAGTTTGACAAAATTACATAAATCTTTCAGACGTACAAACTATAAAACTATATTTGATAAACGGCAGGTTCAAGTATTAAATGTCACTTTATTATTTAGCATTTTACGGAACATGCTAAATGGTTCCTCAAAATTAAGTTTTTTCTATGTCTACGATTCATTTTAAGTTGGATTTTTTTAATTCTGTCATCGTTGTAATTATTAAATGTGTGTTTTCGGTCAAACAACAACTACCGGTCTACTGTCGCTTGTTAGGGGGGAACATAAAAGATGTCAGTTCGTTCAAGATGTGTTTGTTGGAAAGTCAAATCAAAAAAGATGCGGTTGTGATTATAGACAAAGGATTTGTTTCCAAAAGCCATATCGAAGCCCTTGAAAAGGTGGAGTTGAAATTCATTATTCCGCTTCCAAATTTTTATATTTTATCAGTAATAAAAAGATAGCTCAAGCATTTGTTTGCTTTTTGAGTAGCGCCTTTGACTCCGCTCAAAGCACCGATTTCGCCCCGATAGCTGAGCGTGACTTCGACTCGGTAGCTAGTAGTTTTTTGACGGATATACGGGTGTATTTCATTTATCTCAACTATACTTATTTAACAATACCAAATAAAGTGATATTATTTTCTGAACGGAGGCTTTACCACAACTCCCTTCAATTTTCGTCCCCGTACATCAATTTCCAGTTCAATACCTAATTGGGCATATTCCGTTTTCACGTATCCCATACCGATACCTATTTTTCGAATAGGGGACATTGTTCCCGAAGTAACCCTTCCCACTTTCTCATCTTTCACATATATATCGTAATCTTCTCGAGGAATCCCCCGGTCTACCATTTCAAAACCAATTAGCTTCCGGGCTGTTCCTTCGTTTTTTTGTCGCTCAATCATTTCACGGTTAATAAACTCTTTTCCTTCTGTAAACTTAGTAATCCAGCTCAACCCAGCTTCAATAGGCGAAGTGGCTTCGTTCAATTCGTGCCCGTAAAGACAAAAACCCATCTCCAGACGAAGTGTATCCCGCGCTCCAAGCCCCACGGGTTTAATACCGAACTCAACTCCCGCTTCAAAAATAGCATTCCATATTCTATCGGCAGCGTCCGGACAAAAATAAAGCTCAAAACCTCCCGCTCCCGTATATCCCGTATTAGACAAAATTACATCTTTCACACTTGCAAACTCCCCTATTTGAAACGAATAATAAGGTATTTCAGACAGAAGAACCGGGGTCAACTGTTGCAACAATGCAGCAGCCTTGGGACCTTGCACGGCAAGTTGCGCCGTACGGTCGGAAGCGTTTTCAAGCAGGACGCCCTCCGTATTGTGTTTTATGCACCAATCCCAATCTTTTTCTATGTTAGAGGCATTAACCACTAACATATACTTTCTTTCCTCAAAACAATAAACCAACAAATCATCCACAATACCTCCATCCTCATTGGGAAAACAGGTGTATTGCGCTTTACCCGGAACTAAAGCAGCCACATTATTGGAAGTAACCCGTTGAAGAAAAGCCAACGCATTACTCCCTTTCACCCAAATTTCACCCATGTGAGAAACATCAAACACTCCCACTCCGCTACACACTGTTAGATGTTCGTCAATAATGCCCGAATATTCAATAGGCATATTATATCCCGCAAATTCATGCATCTTAGCCCCCAAAGCCAAATGTTTTTTTGTAAATGGCGTCTCTTTCATGATTAACAATTTCTACTATTTTTACTATAACGTCCATCGCTTTTTTCATACTCTGGACAGGAATAAACTCATATCTCCCGTGAAAATTGATGCCACCGGTAAAAATATTAGGGCAAGGAAGCCCCTTAAACGACAACTGCGCACCGTCCGTTCCTCCACGAACCGGTTTCACTTTCGGAACTAGCCCCACTGCCTCCATAGCAGCACAAGCAATAGTAACCACATGCATCACCGGTTCAACTTTCTCCCGCATGTTATAATATTGATCATGTAATTCAAGCTTTACCGTTTCCGCTCCAAACTCGGAATTGATTATGCCCGTCAAATGCTCCATTTTCTCCTTACGAGCGTTAAATCTGTCTCGATGATGGTCGCGAATAATATAAGTAAGTATGCTTTCTTCTACGTTCCCTTTTATACCGGTAAGGTGATAAAAACCTTCATACCCTTCCGTACATTCCGGTCTCTCCTTACTTGGCAACAATCCTACAAAACGATTAGCAATAAGTAAAGAATTAATCATTTTACCTTTAGCCTGTCCGGGGTGTATATTCCGTCCTCTGAAAGTTAGTTTTGCGGAAGCGGCATTAAAGTTCTCATATTCCAGCTCGCCCACTTCACCTCCGTCTATGGTATATGCCCATTGGCAACCGAATTTCCCAACATCAAGTTTACAAGCGCCTTCCCCTATCTCTTCATCCGGAGTGAAAGCAATGCGTATCTTGCCATGTTCTATGTCCGGATGTACTTTTAAATACTCCATTGCCGAAATGATTTCGGCGATACCCGCCTTGTCGTCGGCGCCCAAAAGGCTTTTCCCGTCCGTTACAATCAAATCCTCGCCTACATGATTCAACAATTCGGGAAATTTAGACGGAGACAATGCAATCCCTTTTTTCCTACAAAGAATAATATCTTTACCGTCATAGTTTGAAACAATGCGTGGAGAAATATTCTTACCCGTCATGTCAGGACTTGTATCCAAATGAGCGATAAAACCAATAACAGGGATGTCCTTATCGCTGTTGGCAGGAAGTGTAGCATACAGATAAGCATGTTCATCCAAAGTAATATCTTCAAGTTCCAGCAACTCCAATTCACTTTTCAAATACTCAGCAAAAAACCTTTGCCCCGAAGAGCTTGGAGTAGCATGAGAATTTTCATCGGATTGCGTATCGAAAGTCACATACTTTAAAAAACGATCTATCAACTTCATTACGAAACCACAAACAGATAGATTACAGCAGCAGGAATAGCCAACAAAGCGCTATCAAAACGGTCAAGCATTCCCCCATGTCCAGGCAATATATGACCGGAATCTTTTACTCCCAACTGACGTTTTAGTAACGATTCGACTAAATCCCCCCACGTACCGAACACCGCAACCGTCAACGCCAATCCTATCCATTTTGCAAACGAAAATACCGGAAAAAAATGAGCAAAAATAAAAGAAAAAGCCAATACCCAAATACCTCCACCTATAGATCCTTCCCACGATTTTTTGGGAGATATACGTTCAAAAAGCCGGTGTTTACCTAGTAATGAACCTACGCAATAGGCTCCCGTATCATTTAACCAAATAAAAACAAAAACAGATAAAGGCACCATAGGATGATAATCCACTCCATTGTCCTGATTAGGTGAAAAAGCCAATACATTCAACAAGGCATAAGGCAATGCCGTATAAAATTGACTCAATAAAACGTATGCCCAATTTAAAAGCGGATTTTCCCTTTTCAAATAAAGTTCACTAACAAACAAATAAATAATTAATAAAAGATAAGGGATAAAAATGCGTAAATCGGCTATTCCACTGCAAACCAACATAAATGCAAGGAAAAGATAAGCTCCTCCCAACATTACCATTAATTTATTGATTCTTACTTCTTCTATTCCATTTAACAAATCACAAAACTCTCTCAGTGTCAATAAACTAATAACAATAAAAAGTATCCCAAATGATAAAGGACTGGAAAGAATACTGCCTGTCAATATCAAGACAAACAATATCCCCGTAATAGTTCGTTGTGTAAAATTATTTTTCTTCAAGAACATTGTCGCTCTTTTTCTCAAATTCAGATTCTTTGTCAGGCGTTTTCTGTTTGGCTGCTATAATTTCCTCCGAACGAGAGGTCCAAGGACGCTTACCAAAGATACATTCTACATCTTCCGCAAAAATCACCTCCTTTTCAATCAGCAATTGAGCTAACTGATTATGTTCTTCACGATGTTTGGACAATATCGTTTTCGCACGGTTATATTGCTCATTTATCATTCGTTTCACTTCCTCGTCAATAAGTTCGGAAGTATGTTCGCTATATGGTTTACTAAATGAATATTCGTCGTTGTTATAATAACACAAATTAGGGAGCTTATCGCTCATACCCAAATAGGCAATCATCCCGTAAGACTGTTTAGTGACCCGCTCCAAATCATTCATAGCGCCGGTCGAGATTTTACCTAAAAATATATCTTCTGCCGCACGCCCTCCCAAAGTGGCGCACATTTCGTCAAGCATTTGCTCCTTAGTTGTTATCTGACGTTCCTCAGGTAAATACCATGCCGCTCCTAAAGCGCGACCGCGAGGAACAATAGTTACTTTAATCAACGGATTGGCATGTTCCAACAACCATGACAAACTCGCGTGCCCCGCTTCATGGAATGCAATAGTACGGCGTTCATTTTCTGTAGTAATCTTACTTTTCTTTTCCAATCCGCCAATAATACGGTCTACAGCATCCAGAAAATCCTGTTTATTCACAAATTTTTTCCCATGGCGGGCAGCTATAAGAGCCGCTTCATTACAGACATTTGCTATATCTGCGCCCGAAAAACCCGGAGTTTGTCGAGCCAAAAGTTCCACATCTACAGATTCGTCGATCTTTATTGGGCGAAGATGTACGCCAAATACCTCTTTACGTTCGTTCAAATCAGGAAGATCTACATGTATCTGACGATCGAAACGCCCCGCACGAAGCAATGCCTTGTCTAATACATCCACACGATTGGTCGCCGCAAGGATAATAACTCCACTATTAGAACCGAAACCGTCCATTTCGGTCAACAATTGATTCAACGTATTTTCCCGTTCATCATTACCCCCTATACTTGGATTTTTCCCACGGGCACGCCCTACCGCATCAATTTCATCTATAAAAACAATACAAGGAGCCTTTTCCTTTGCCTGCTTAAATAAATCGCGTACACGGGAGGCACCCACACCAACAAACATTTCCACAAAATCGGAACCTGCCAAAGAGAAAAAAGGAACATCCGCTTCACCGGCAACAGCCTTTGCCAACAGCGTTTTACCCGTGCCCGGGGGACCCACCAACAAAGCCCCCTTAGGAATCTTACCACCCAAATCCGTATATTTCTGTGGCTCCTTTAAAAATTCTACGATTTCTTCTATTTCCTGCTTTGCTTCTGCAAGCCCCGCTACATCTTTAAATGACACCTTCAACGAAGCGCCTTTCTCAAACAATTGAGCTTTCGATTTACCTACACTAAAAACACCTCCACCGCCGGCACCACCGCCACCCATTCTGCGCATCAGGAAAATCCAGAGACCGATTATAAAAACAAAAGGAAGAACATTCAACAACAATGAACCGAAAAAATTCTTCTTTTTTCCATATTTAATAGAAACTCCGTGACCCAATTCTTTCTCTTTTTCCAAAAAAAGATTCAAACTTTCGCGAGAAGGAGCCTCCGTATTAATAACCGGATTCTTGCCTACGCGATTTGAATCCTGTTTGAACACATCTTTCACATAATTAGGCTTAATATACACCTCAACCGTACTATCGTCATAACCAATAATCTTGCTCACATAGTTATTACGAACATATTGTTGAAACTCGTCATAAGATATTTCCTTATTTACACTTCCGTTTTCATTAGCTATGTAAAACACCAAAAGCATAATGGCTATGATCATATACAACCAATTCAGATTGAATTTGGGCATACCGACCTTATCGTTTTTTTTATTTTTATCGCTCATAAATAACAAATTATTCAATATCCGGAATGGTAGTCAATTTTGCATCCGCCCAAAGATATTCCAGATTATAAAAACTACGCACCTTTGTTTGAAAAACATGAACTAAAATATCTGCATAATCCATAGCCACCCACTCCGCATTCCTACGTCCGTCTATGGCAAAAGGTTTAATGTGAGTTTCCTTTCTTACACACTCCTTTATCGAATCAACAATAGCCTCCACTTGATTGGAAGAATTACCATGACAGATTATAAAATAATTGCATACCCTATCTCCCATACCGGTCAAATCAACAACTGTAATATTTTTACCTTTTTTTTCCTGAATTCCCTCTGTTACTCCCTTTATTAATAATTGTGTTTCATTCATGTAATAAAATTCTTTATGTTTGCCCACAAAGATAACATCTTTATGAGAAAGTTTTTCTTCATCCTCTCCTTAAATGATAAATATACCTAAATAACGCACTTTTATACATTTTATAAACAGTCATATCGCACAAATAAATTCATCATAAAAAATAAAGCCATATATATCACTTTTCTTTGTAAGACTCTTCAATAGATGTATTGTCCCTTTTCCCTTTTTTGAAAACTCCTTCAAAACGTTCCCCGTCTTTTGTTATTTCCACACCATACCCTTCCATCATTCCATCAACAAATTCACCCTCATATTTATAACTGTCGCTAAGAGACAAAACACCTTTCCCATTAGGTTGATTCTCTTTCCAGTCGCCTGCATAGATATCCCCGTTTTGCCATCTGTAAATGCCATATCCGCTACGTTTGTTATCCTTCCAGTCGCCCTCGTAAACAGAACCGTTTTGCCACGTAAAAACACCTCGTCCCTCTTGCACGCCATCGCGAAATCTACCGATATACTTATCCCCATTGACATGATAATAAGCGCCTGTTCCCGTACGGCTTCCATAATGATAGGCTCCTTCGTAATGATCTCCTGTCGAAAAAGTATAAACCCCCTGACCGTGCTGCACATCTTCATGCCATTCGCCTACATATTTGTCCCCATTTACATAACTAAATACCCCTTCACCTTCACGAGAGTCATTTTTCCAATTCCCTTCATACCGAGATCGATCATCCCATATCATTACCCCTTTTCCGTTCTTTTTGTTTTCAGACCAATTCCCTTCGTACTTCGCACCGTTCTTCCATGTATAAGTGCCTTTCCCTTCGCGCATATTATTTTTCCAATCTCCTATGTAAACATCTCCATTATGATAATACATAATCCCTTTGCCCTCTTGAATGTTTTCATACCACATCCCCGTATAATAGTTATTATTCGCAAAATAATAGATGCCTTTCCCATGCAATTGATCCTTCAACCACATTCCCTCGTATTTTTCTCCTGAAGAAGGAGATTGGTAAATTCCCCATCCTTCCCGTTTTCCTTTTTTATATTCTCCCTCGTAAATATCCCCCTTTTTAGAAATCGTTTTCCCCTTACCATTCGGTTTCCGGTTTTTAAGTTCACCCTCATAAACGGAACCATCCTTAAAAGTATAAGAACCCGTTTGAGTTTTACTTATAAAAATAAATTCAAATATACCTCGTGCAGGAGCCTTATTAATCGTTAATAAAACAAAAATAGATAATAGATATAAGTGTCTCATGTATAAATAATTTATGTAGTAATAAAACAAAGGTATTTAAAATCAGCCGAATAAATGACTTGGTATGAAAAGAATTTATCTACTGCAAGTTCTTTTACAGTTTCAACACCCCGCCCCACATGCTTCTTCCTCTTTCAAAGAAAAGTTATTCAGATAAACTCTTATATAAACGGGGATATAAAACGTTCGGCAAGTTTCAAATCTTCAGGCGTATCAATTCCTATTGTTTCCATAGAAGTAATGCCTATCTTTATTTTATATCCGTTTTCTATCCAACGCAGTTGTTCTAACGATTCCGCTTTCTCTAACGGAGAAAGAGGTAAACAAACGATTTCTTTCAATACGTCAAAACGATAAGCATATAAACCAACATGTTTATAGTAAGTGTGATTTTCCGCCCAAACAGTTTTATCAACATTTCTTTGGAAAGGAATAACGGAGCGACTGAAATACAAAGCATACCTGTCTTTATCAAACACTACTTTCGGTGAATTGACAGTGGCTAACCTATCGAATCCGCTATCCGCAGGAAAAGGAGTAACCAGCGTAGCAATCTGGGTGGAAACACTACAAAAACATTTCGCCAATTCTTCCAATTGAGACGGTTGAACAAAAGGCTCGTCACCCTGCACATTGACGACCACCGTATCAACGCCTCCTCCCGTTTTTACACACGCTTCATAACACCGTTCCGTCCCGCTCTGATGGGCGGAAGAAGTCATAACAACATTCCCTCCGAAAGATTTGACCGCATGTTCTATACGCTCGTCGTCCGTAGCTACATAAACATCGTCAAACACCTTGATTACTTGTTCATATACCCGTTGAATCACACTTTTTCCTCCAAGTTCAGCCAAAGGCTTACCCGGAAATCGCGTAGAGGCGTAACGTGCAGGAATGATAGCTTTAAATTTCATAAAAACACCTTAAATAATCCGGAAGAACAAATAACTAAAATTTTTGTGGAAATATCCGTGAAAATCACTCAAAAAAATCATCCAAACCAACTCCTGTCCGAGAAGAAGATTCATTGAACGACGAATCCCCTTCGCAAGGATCATAATTCTCAGGAAAATAAAAAAACTCATCCTGATTATAACCTAAAGATTTATCTCTATAAACCTTATTCATGTAAATAGCCCATACCGGAAGAGCCATGGCAGCTCCTTGTCCATCACTCATTCTATCAAAATGAATATCACGTTCTTCACCACCGACCCAACAGCCCGACACAAGCGAAGGAGTAATACCCATAAACCAACCGTCTGCATTGCGATTAGTCGTTCCCGTTTTTCCGGCAATATCCCCCGTAATCCCATATAAACGACGAACACGGCTACCGGTACCCTCATTTATCACCGCACGAAGCATCACAAGCATCTTATAGGAACCTGACATACTGACAACCTCCTCCATCTGGGAAGTAAACGTAGATATCACATTACCGTCACTGTCTTCTATCTTCGTAACAAACAAAGGAGCCACACGAATGCCTTTATTAGCAAAAGCCGTATAAGCGCTCACCATTTCACCTACGGAAATTTCACACGGACCTAAACAAAGCGATACCGTAGGAACGATATTTTTATTGCGTACACCAAAACTGTGCAAAAGCTGTGCCAATGCATAAGGATTTAATTTACTCATCAAATAAGCCGAAATCCAGTTATTGGAATTAGCCAATCCCCATTTCAATGTAACCATTTCACCGTACCGATTTCTTGAATCATTACGAGGAGACCACATATTACCGACTTCATCCATAAGAGTTTGTTCCACATTGCGAACCAAATCACAAGGTGAAAATCCATTCTCCATAGCCAATGTATAAAGATAAGGTTTAATGGTAGAACCCACTTGGCGACGACCTACCATTGCCATATCATACTGAAAATAGGAATAATTCGGTCCCCCTACATAAGCTTTCACATGTCCACTGATGGGGTCCATAGACATAAAACCCGTCCGCAAAAAATGTTTGTAATACTTGATAGAATCAAGCGGACTCATAATCGTGTCTTTCTCCCCATTCCAAGTAAAAACAGACATCTCTTCAGGAGTGTCGAATGCTTTTTGGATTTTCGCTTCCGTAGCTCCTGCAACTTTCATCATGCGATAACGTTCTGTCTGCCGGATACTTCTATTTAATATTTCATCTACCTCTTCCTTACTTAACATAGTAGAATAGGGAGCCGTTTTTGAGTATCTTTTTTCAGCAAAAAAACGATCTTGCAAATACCCGCCCAAATGTTCCTCTATGGCTTCTTCGGCATATTTTTGCATACGCGAATCAATCGTCGTATAAATCTTCAATCCGTCTATGTAAATGTTATAATTCGACCCGTCCTTTTTCTTATTCTTTTCACACCAGCCAAAAAGAGGATCTGTTTCCCAAGAAATGGAATCTTCATAAAACTTTTGCTTTTGCCAAGAAGCCCGATAACCATTCCCGTTCGGATCCGGTTTTTTGGCTGTCATCACCATTCTCAAATATTCACGGAGATAAGTACCCAATCCCTCTTTGTGATCTACCCGATGATAATTCAACGTAAGAGGAAGCCCTTGCAGTGAATCACATTCCTCTCGTGATAAATAGCCTGCTTTCCTAACCTGTTCCAACACCACATTCCTACGCCTGAGCGATCTTTCATTAAACCGGACAGGATTATAACGCGAAGGATTTTTACACATACCCACCAAAACGGCAATTTCCTCATATTTCAACTCCTTTGGTTCACAACCGAAATAGGTATAAGCCGCCGTTTTAATGCCTACAGCGTTATTCAGAAAATCAAATTTGTTAAGATACATTGTTAAAAGTTCCTCTTTCGTATAATAACGCTCCAATTTTACCGCTATTGCCCATTCGATAGGCTTTTGCAATACACGCTCCAATTTACTTTCCACACTCGGCGAATAAAGCATTTTAGAAATTTGTTGAGAGATAGTACTTCCCCCTCCCGATTCCGATTGTCTCAATATACCCGTCTTAATAATGGCACGAAAAACAGCTTTGAAATCAATCCCCGAATGCTCGGAAAAACGTATGTCTTCCGTAGCTACCAAGGCATGAATCAAATCTTCCGGCAAATCTTTGTAACCGATATATACCCGGTTTTCCTGCGTAACAGACCATGTGCCCAATAACTGATAATCCGCAGTAAATATTTCTGCAGCAAATTTATAATTCGGATTCTCCAACTCCTCCACAGCAGGCATATACCCAATCCAACCTTTACTGATGGCAAAAAAAATTCCTACCGACGCCACCATACCTACCCCAAAAAGTATCCACAGACCGATTAATACTTTCCTTACCATGTCTTCATCCGTTATAATTTATTATGATTACCTGTAACAGTTTCTAAATTGATTTTTGTTTGGTAGGGGCTACCTACCCTCGCGGTCACTCAAAATGCGGTTGCCCGCCAACAGGGCGACCGCGAGGGTCGCCCCTACTTTTTCTTGTTTCCTTGCATCTGTTGTTGCTGTTCTTGCAATGCAGCTAAACGTGCTACAAACCCTGACTTCTTTTTAGGTTTTGCTTTATGAGTTTCCAGCTCTGCCAACAATTTTTTTTCATTAGTAACTCTACGAAGCACCACCATCGTAACTACACTGATCAAAGTAGAAATAAAGTAATAGTAATTCAATCCCGAAGGATAATCATTCAATACAAAGAAGAACATTACCGGCATCAAGTACATCATCCATTTCATACCCGGCATTTGCTGTTGTCCGGTACTTTGCTGCTTCATGGTAAAAACAGAATTTAGAATATTGGTTATTGTCATTAACAGGCAAAACAAACTAAGATGATTCCCCATGAAAGGAATATGAAAAGGAAATGTGATAAGCGCATCGTAGGTAGAAAGGTCGTCCGCCCACAAAAAACTCTCATGTCGCAACTCAATGGCGCTCGGAACAAACATAAATAAAGCCATCAATATGGGAAATTGCAACAGCATTGGCAAACACCCCCCCATGGGACTAACTCCATATTGACTGTAAAGCGCCATCGTTTCCTGTTGCTTTTTCATAGCATCCTCTTGTTTAGGATACTTAGCTCCGATAAGGTCTATCTGTGGTTTCAGCACACGCATCTTTGCCGAAGACAGGTATGTTTTCCAAGTAGCCGGAAAAACAATTATTTTAACGATAATAGTCATAAAGAAAAGCACAAACCCCATACCAAGTCCCATGCTGGAAAGCCAATGAAAAACATTAATAGTAAACCATTGATTTATCCAACGCACAACAGGCCATCCCAGATACACCAAATTATTAAGTTCCCATTTCTCTTCACGCCCTTTGTCAAGAGATGTCAATGTTTTATAATGATTCGGACCGAAATAAAAGTGCATCACAGTGGGTTCCACTCCTTTTGGGTCAAAGAAAGTATTCATTTCGGCAGAAAAACTTTTTATATAACCGCTCCCTTGATTTTCCGGTCGTGATTGCAATTTACTCTTATCGAAATCCCTGTCGGCAATAAAAACAGAGGAGAAAAACTGGTTTTTATATGCAATCCAATCCAAATGCTCCGTTATTAATTTCTCTTCTCCTTTTCCAGCCGAAAGATCGTTCGTATCATCTCCGGCAACCTTATAAGTCAAGTTCGACAAACGGCTTTCATACGTATAACCCTTTTCCAATTGTCGTGCACGCTGCTTCCATTCCATATCCACATAATTAGTAGAAGAAGCCAACTTGTCACCCATTTCCACAGCCTTGATGGTAAAATCCGCCACATAGCTGCCATCGTGCAATTGATAAATAAAATCAATATAATTTTCCTCACCGGCAGACAAACGCATGGTTACCCCATTTTTCGACTTATTCGCCACACTGAAATAATAGTCTTTCGTCTGAATAGTCTCCTTTAGATTATAAAAGTAAAAGTTCATAAAAACTTCTTCTTTATCAAACAGGATCAATGGATTCATATCCCGACCTTCATAATTTTTCAACAAGGCGGAATAAATGCGCCCTCCTTTATTGGTAAAAGTGAGTCTTAGCAAATCATTTTCAATATCGGTAAATTGTTCTTTCCCCTGCAATGCACTAAAAAACAAAAAAGTAGAGTCAACTCCGGATTCTATTTTTTCATTCGCCAAAGCTGCCTCTGCTTTAGCCTTCAACTCTGCTTCCCGCCTTTGTACCAAAGACACGGAATCGTTATAATGCCTCATTGCCACCACTTGATCTTTACCCGGACGACTGAAGTAACTGAAACCGATCAATAGGACGCCTATTAATATAAGCCCCATGACGGTATTTTTATCCATGTTCATATAAATTTATTCTTTTAAAATCAATTATTTGAGGTAATACGGTTAATCGCCGCTTTAATAAACGAAAGAAACAACGGATGCGGACGTAAAATACTACTGCTGTATTCAGGATGAAACTGTGTGCCCAAATACCATTTCAATTCCGGAATCTCAACTATTTCCACCAAATCCGATTCCGGATTAATACCTACACATTTCATACCTGCTTTCTCAAATTCCTTGCGATAATCATTATTAAATTCGTAGCGATGTCTGTGACGCTCTTGTATATGCTCCTCCCCGTAAGCTTCATAAACTTTGGACGACTTTTCCAACACGCATTCATAAGCTCCCAGACGCATGGTTCCTCCCAAATTAGTTATAGCCTTTTGCTCTTCCATGATGTCAATCACATTATGCTTCACTTTTTCGTCCATTTCCACAGAGTTAGCGTCGGCATATCCCAATACGTTGCGTGCAAATTCAATTGCCATACACTGCATTCCCAAACAAATACCAAAAGTAGGGATATCCTGTTCGCGCGTATACTGCGCAGCGGCAAATTTACCTTCTATTCCCCGCGAACCGAAACCCGGACAAATAACAACACCGTTGACGCTATCCAAACGTTCTTTTACGTTTCTCTGCGTCAAATGTTCGGACTGAACATACTCTATCGCCAATTTGCGGTCGTTGTAAATAGCAGCCAAAGAGAGAGACTCAAGAATAGATTTATAAGCATCTTGCAATTCCACGTACTTACCCACCAAGGCAACTTTAACTTCCTTCGTCGCTTTATTACGCCGGTCGAGGAACGCTCTCCAAGGAATCAATGCGGGACTTTCACCGATAGGAAGCCCCATTTTGCGAAGTATGGTCTCATCCAGTTTCTGCTCTTGCATTTTTAAAGGTACTTCGTAAATAGTGGACACATCAACCGATTGAACCACCGCAGCCTCTTCCACATTACAAAAAAGAGCCACTTTTCTACGCAAACCCGTATTCAATTCATGCCCGGAACGAAGCACCAACACATCAGGCTGAATCCCAGACGATTGCAACACCTTCACCGAATGTTGAGTAGGTTTTGTTTTCAATTCTTTCGCCGCAGCTAAAAAAGGCACGTATGTTAAGTGCACACAAAGCGCATCTCTCTCCATTTCCCATTTCAACTGACGAATACTTTCCAAATAAGGTAAAGACTCTATATCACCCACCGTTCCACCTATTTCCGTAATCACAAAGTCAAACTTGTATCTATTGCCAAGCATCTTCATACTTCGCTTGATTTCGTCCGTAATGTGAGGTATTACCTGAACGGTTTTACCCAAATAATCACCACGACGTTCTTTATCAATCACATTTTTGTAAATACGTCCCGTAGTAATATTGTTAGCTTTCGTCGTTTGAATACCCAAAAAACGTTCATAATGTCCCAAATCCAAATCGGCTTCGTGTCCATCCGCCGTAACGTAGCACTCGCCATGTTCGTAAGGGTTCAATGTTCCAGGGTCAATATTAATGTAAGGATCAAACTTTTGAATCGTAACACTATAGCCTCTTGCTTGCAATAATTTACCGATAGAAGACGAAATAATCCCTTTTCCCAAAGAAGAAGTCACCCCACCGGTGACGAAAATATACTTTGTCTTTTTCAACATTAGGTTCTTTTAAAGAAATAATGCAAAATTAGAAAAAAAGAAGAAATACGGAATTTTTCCGTATAACAATCGCTCGAAATAGTATGAAAATAGTTTAAAAGACATCAATCCAAGCTATCAGATACTATCTGGATTAACCCCATTTTTCCAGCCTCTCGAAGCATAAAAACGTATGCTTCTTCATAATCGTTTCGGATGACTCCATCCAAGATGGCCTCTTTTATGGCATTCTTCAACATTCCTATTTCGCGACAAGGAGGAAGCCCGAATGTCTTCATAATTTTCTCTCCGGCTATGGGAGGTTGGAAATTACGGATGCGGTCCCTGTCTTCCAAATCTTTCAACTTTTGGCGTACTAATCGAAAGTTGTTCATAAAACGCTCCTTCCGTTCCGTATTTTTTGAGGTTACATCGGCTTCACAAAGCATCATCAAATCATCAATATCGTTTCCTGCTTCAAAAAGAAGACGACGTACGGCAGAATCGGTTACAATTTCGTCAGCAATAGCAATAGGACGCATGTGCAGACCAACCAGTTTTTGCACATACCTCATCTTTTCATTCATAGGAAGTTTCATTCTATAAAAAATGGAGGGAATCATCTTCTCGCCGACAAAATTATGATTGTGGAATGTCCATCCCACACGCGAATCCCAGCGTTTGACGGCAGGTTTACCTATGTCATGCAATATCGCCGCCCAACGTAACCAAAGATTACCGGTTTGTTTGCTAATGTTATCCAACACCTCTAAGGTATGATAAAAATTATCCTTGTGCGAATATCCGTTTCGAGTTTCAACACCTTGCAAATCCACTAATTCAGGAAAAATAAGAGAAAGTAATCCCGACCTTTCCAAATCAACAAATCCCTTAGAAGGAACCGGAGAAAGAATAATCTTATTTAATTCATCGGTAATACGTTCTTTCGAAATAATTTCCATCCGGGCTTTATTACGGCAAAGCGAGTTGAAAGTATCGTCGTCAACATAAAATTTAAGTTCTGAGGCAAAACGGATGCAACGCATCATCCGCAGTGGATCGTCGCTGAAAGTAATGTCCGGATTAAGCGGAGTGCGGATAGTTTTCTCTTTTAAATCATCTATTCCATTGAATGGATCTACTAATTCTCCCAATCTTAATTTGTTAAGGCATATAGCCATGGCATTGATGGTAAAGTCACGCCGGTTTTGGTCGTCTTGCAAACTCCCGTTTTCTACCATAGGTTTGCGAGAGTCCCATTGATACGATTCTTTTCGCGCCCCCACAAACTCCACTTCCGTGCCTTTATATTTTACTTGTGCCGTACCGAAATTCCTGAAAACAGACACGTGTATATCCTTCCCCAATCTATTGGCAAAAGCGTACGCCATTTCAATACCGTTTCCCACCACTACAATATCTATGTCTTTCGACGGACGTCCCAAAAACAGATCGCGTACATATCCCCCCACCACATAACATTCCAAACAGAGAGCGTCTGCCACTTCAGAAATCAACAAAAACAGATCGTTTAGTTCCTGTATGTTGGAATGCATAAATTCTTGCTTTTTTGAGTCCATAAAAATTTCAACTATACAAATGCTACCACTTTACAAGTGGTGAAAAACTACAAATTTAAATATTATTTGTATTTTTGCCTATTATTAATACAAAGAAATATATGAACAAACTGTTTACACTTATAACTATACTATTGTTGTTTATTGCTTGCGATAATAACCATGAAAAGAAAGCGGCAGAAAGATTAACATTAGCTCGCGAGGCTTTGGAACATAATGATTATAGCGAAGCGAAAAAACACATAGACAGTATTAAAATACTTTATCCCAAAGCCTTTGCCGTGCGCGAAGAGGGTAACCAAATTATACAGCGGATAAATTTAAAAGAACAAGAACAGGGACTCGTTTATTTGGGAAATGCCTTAATCGAAAAGCAGGTGTCATTGGAAACTATCAAAAACAGATTTGTATTGGAGAAAAACACAGAATACCAAGAAACAGGTAATTACTTTTGGCCTACCCAAACAGTAGAAAAAAACATAAACCGCTCTTACCTTCGTTTTCAAGTAAGTGAATGGGGGGCAATGAGCATGACTTCTATTTATTGCGGAACAAACAGTATTCACCATGCAAGTGTAAAAGTAATGGCTCCTGACGGCAGTTTTGCCGAAACCCCTGTTTCCAATGACAGCTATGAAACAACAGACCTCGACATAAAAATAGAAAAAGCAGACTATCCCTTAGGAAAAGATGGAAACGTAATAGGTTTCATCTATCTGAACCGAGATAAAAACATACGTCTGGAATATCAGGGAGGACGTAAATATACAACAACGATGAATGCCTCCGATCGCCAAGCTGCCACCGAACTCTATGAACTTTCCCAATTACTTTCCTCCATCGAACAAATCAAAAGGGAAATCAAAGAAACAAATATGCACATAGAATTCATAAAAAGAAATATGAAACAAAGTAATATAGAATGATTTGGTTAACTCTCCTTTTCTATTTCCTCATTAATCATCTGAATCTTTTGGGATATCAAATCCAAGTCATCCTTTAGCTTCTCAATTTTACGGTTTGCTTCCACCAACAAATTCTCTCCTTTTTTGGAAGAAGAAGTAAAGAATCCCAAATTATTTTCATACACTTGGATATCATTCTTTATGTGGTCGTGAGTACGCACCAATTTTTCACGTTCCTTATACAAGGATTGAGAGGTTTCTTGTAGATTAGAAAGTGAAGACTTGAAGTTATGAAGTTTCTTATCGGATATACTGATATGTAACCGTTCGTAGCGCTTATCCACTAAACTGTTAAATTCTTCATATAATTTATCTTTTTCTCTGAACGGCACATGTCCTATTTTCCCCCATTCTTTAACCAACTTACGTACTTCTTCCTCAACCTTTTTGTCACCTGCCGATTCATCCATAGTAGCAAGTTGGTGGATAATCGCTTTTTTCAATGCCAAGTTTTCTACTTCTTCCGAATGTAAAGACGACATTACTTTACCTTTCTGTTCAAAAAAATAATCACAAGCCGTAATAAAGCGTTTCCAAACAACATCCGAATGTTTGCGCGAAACGGAGCCTATCGTTTTCCATTCCTTTTGCAATTTAATTAATATGTCGGAAGATTCTTTCCAATCGGTACTATCTTTCAACGCTTCCGCCTTTTCACATAACGCTTCCTTCTTTTTCAGGTTTTCACTCATTCCTTCTTTGATACCCTTGAAAAATTCCCCTTTCTTTGAAAAGAATTCGTCGCATGCTTTGCGAAAACGTTCGAATATTTTCACATTCATTTTTTGCGGTGCAAAACCGATTGTTTTCCATTTATTTTGTAAAGCTATCACTTCTCGCGTCTTATCTTCCCAAGCCGCAAAGGAAGTTAAATTTGCATATTCAATAGCCTCAACTATCTCGCAGATAACAGTCTTTTGATCTAAATTCTGTTGTTCCACTTCTTTCAATTGATCAAAATGTTGCTGATGTCGGCGATTAACCGTTGTAGAAGCCGTTTTAAAACGATTCCATATCTCGTTGCGAAGATCTCTTGTCACTGGTCCTGTTTCGCGAAACTCTTGATGCAACTTTTGTAATTGATGAAAAGCGGAGATAACATCCGGTTGGTCAGACAATCTTTCTACCGCTTCGCAAAGTTTGATCTTTAATTCCAAATTCTTTTTGAAATCATAATCCCGGAACTCGTTATTGAGTTTTAAAATGTCGTAGAATTTCTCCACATACAATTGATAACTTCTCCAAAGTTCGTTTACTTTGTTTTGCGGAACTTGTTTTATTTCATTCCACTCCTGCTGTAATTTTTTAAAATCATTATACGACCTGTTTGCATCTTCCGACGTTTCCACCAATTCTTTCAACTTTCCAATAATAGAAAGTTTCGCTTTCAGGTTTCCTTCTTTTTGCTTTTCTATTTCAACAGCCTGTTTATTCCTTTTTTCTTTGATAATAGCCATGAGTCTCTTAAACTCGTTTTCCTCCTTATCCGATATTTTCGGTATATAACCCTCTTCCGTACCCGTTGCTTCAACAAATTGCTTTCTATCCTCTTCCCATTCAGCATTATGCAATTTATAGAAATTCAATTTCAAGTTATCCAACTCTTGTTTATTCGTATTTTCAGCATCGGCACAGAGCTCATTCAAACGTTTTAGTATGTTTTCTTTAGTAGGTTGCAAGGTCCGTTTGGATTGTTCCACTTTGTCAGATTCTTTAGTCGAAACATCCTTTTCTGTTAAATTTTCCGAAGTTTCCGTAACGTCTTTTTCTTTTTCCGGATCTCCTTGCAGTGAAGACTGAGTCGTGTCGTGAGAGTCTGTCGTCATACTATTTTTTATTACTGAAATAATTTACACCCGTTATCGTTATATTCAATTACAAATTAATGAAAATATTTACTCATTTCATATTATTTTAACGGTTTTTAAAAATCTTTTATCGCATTCGAATCTTATGAATCAATGATTGAGGTTAGTATCCCTCATTCATTTATTAACATTTTGTATCTTTTCGCATCCAACAATGTAGAAGAATCATGGGGCGAAGTCGGTCTTATTTTAATCAACCATCCTTCAGTGTAAGGAGCTGAGTTTACTAATTCAGGATTGGTTTCCAAAGCTTCATTTTGTTCCAATACTTCGCCGGAAACCGGAAGAAATAAATCGGAAACCGTTTTCACTACTTCAATCGTTCCAAAAACCTCACCTGCGGCAAGCGTTTCTCCTACGGTAGGAATATCAACAAAAACAATATCGCCCAACTGTGTTTGAGCATAATCGGTAATGCCGACATAAGCCATATCCCCTTCACATCGAACCCATTCATGTTCGTTTGTGTACTTCAATTCTTGTGGAAAAGTCATAACAATCTATATTTTACTGATTTATATTTGTCCATTTTCAACTAATAAAACCACTCGTTCCACTAACCTGTCTTCCCCTTGCGGATTATATTCTCTTTTCAGACTGGCGCCGAACAGCCCGGCAAACGATTGATAAAATACAGCTTTAAACGACCCCATAAAAGCCTTTATCAATTCATAGGAAGTTTGATTACACTCGCGATCTATCAACTTAATTAATAATTTGCCTTGCGAGAAAGTCAACTTCTTCATTTGCACAGTATATTGTTCTTTCACTCCTTTTTCCACTATTTTAATATGCGCCTGCCTGCTCTTCTCATTAGGAAGCATTTGCATGTATTCGTACGTCTCAATAAGAATTTGTTTCACTTCTCTCGATACGGGAAGAGTTTTTTTTACATCGCGTACTAACTTGTTATATATTTTTTTCTCCCTTTCGTTTGTAAACACAACAGGTTTGAAGACATATACAACAGGGAGTTGTACGTAAGGTATGGTTTCTCCTTCGTACACACAAACCGGAACAAGACAACCTTTCTCCTCCTTATTCTCTTGAGCATAACATGCGTATGAGGTAAAAAAGAAAACAAATACAATAACCGGTATCGCTATGATAATAGGTCGTTTCATTTTGCAAATATACATCATTTCCGCTTGACATTTTTGAAAATTACCCCCTAATTATTTTAATTAACCCACCCTTACCCAATTTGATGATATTTGAGGGCTTAGGATAACTCTTGTCATCTTGCCGGAATGTAACAATATAGTCAACTTGGGATTTTATTTCCTCACTTATCTGACTGAAATTAGCAGGGGACGATTGCCCGCTAACATTAGCAGATGTTGAAACAATCGCCTTGCGGAATTGTTGGCAAAGCCGCTGCGAAAACTCTTCATTAGTTATCCGCAATCCGATACTTCCGTCTTCCGCCAAAAGATTAGGAGCTAAGTTGCGCGCTTTCGGATAGATAATAGTAGTCGGCTTGTCCGCTAATTGAATTAAATCCCACGCCATATCAGGCGCCTCTTCCACATAAAAGTCAATCTTTACGGGAGAATCAACCAACACTAACATGGCTTTGTTATCGGCGCGTTGCTTGATTTCGTACAACTTGCGAACAGCTTCCGGATTCGTGGCGTCACAACCCAATCCCCATACTGTGTCAGTGGGATAGAGAATGACGCCTCCTTCATTCATTATGCGACATGCGTTCTTAATGTCCTCTAACATTTTTGCAGATCTTAAGTTGTGATAACCATTCCGTCGAATGTCAAATGTATATGTTCGGGTAATGACTTTTGCAATTCGTCATGCAATCCTGCATGGTGACTCATATGGATGAAATAGGTTTCTTTAGCTGCTATACGCTTAGCTGTTTCCAAAGCCTCCGGGATGGTTTGATGAGAGAGGTGGGGTTTTATACGTAGTGCATTGAGAATCAAAACATCAAGCCCTGTCAACCTTTCAAAAGAATCATCGGGCATGGTAAGCATATCGGTAATGTAAGCCATGTTGTGAATACGGAAACCGGCAATAGGCAACTTTCCATGCATGACCCGCAAGGGAACTATTTCGGTACGACCAATAGGAAAAGAATGATTTATTTCGATTTCCTTTAAAAAAAGAAACGGAATACCCGGGTATTTCTGTTTTGCGAAACAGTATGGTATTCGCTTACGCAAGCTGTCGGCAGTATAAGTTTCCGCATAAACGGGAATATCACTAAAACGGTTAAACGGTCGTAAATCATCCAATCCCCCTACATGGTCGTAATGTTCGTGGGTAATCAACACCCCGTCTATTTTTTTGAAAGAAAGAGGTAACATTTGTTCCCTGAAATCGGGACTGCAATCTACCAATAGGGTCGTATTATCGTCGGTTTGAATGAGAGAAGATGCCCGCAACCTTTTATCTTTCGGGTTTTGAGAAGTACAAACCCGGCAATCACAACCAATTTCGGGCACACCCGTAGATGTCCCGCTTCCTAATATGGTAATTTTCATTTTCCTACGATAGCCACTTCGGGTTGTATTTCTATATGGAATTTTTCTTTGACGGAAGCTTGCACGGCTTGTGAAAGTTTCCAGATATCTTCTCCCGTTGCGCCCCCTCTGTTGACTAACACTAATGGTTGTTTGTCGTGAACAGCTGCTGCACCTATTGCTTTTCCTTTCCATCCGCATTGTTCAATTAACCATGCTGCCGGAATTTTCATTTGATCGTTGGTTAGCTTGTGGTATGGTACTTGCGGATATTGTTTTTGTATGGTTTCAAATGCAGCATACGTGAGGACGGGGTTCATAAAAAAACTTCCCGCATTGCCAACTGTTTGCGGATGTGGTAATTTACTTCTACGAATATGGATGATTACTTCTCTGATAGTTTTCAATGATATTTGTGAATATTTTGATAATTCCTCGCGTACATTTTCGTAATCCAAAACATGATGTGGCGTTTTGCTCAGTGCGAAATGGACATAAGTAACAAAGTAATCTTTCATGGACGTTTCTTTAAAGATACTATACCGGTAAGCATACTTACATTCTTTTGCTGAGAAAGTGCGCTTCTCTCCTGCCAGATTAATCGTTTCTACAGCATAAATAACGTCTTTGGCTTCCATTCCGTAAGCTCCAATATTTTGCACGGCGCATGCCCCTGTTTCTCCGGGTATGTAGGAAAGATTTTCGATACCGTACCAATTCTGCTCTACACATCTGAGGACGAAATCATCCCACGTTACTCCCGCACCGACTTTTACCTGTAAACCGTTTTCTGTTTCTTTCGTTATCTCAATGCTTTTAATATGCGAGTGTAATATGGTTCCTTCATAATCTTTCACAAACAAAAGATTGCTTCCCTGTCCGATGTGCAAGTATGGTTTTTTTATCCGGTTAGTTGAAATCAGTTTATAAAGTTCATCCGGCGCATCGTATTCGATAAACAAAGAAGTTGTTACGTCAATACCCAATGTATTGTGAGATAAAAGAGAGTAATTATGGTATTCTCGTATCATTTTCTAATTGCTGATGTCTTCAAATTTGTAGAGTTCCCATTTGCCTTGTTTCCGTTGAAAATAGAGTGTATTTGAAAACCCGTTGCCGATACTTTTCAAAGCTATAATCTTTTTCATAGAACCGATGTTATTTTGTTGACCGTAATCAATATTGGAAATCTTGCCGATAGGAAATTCCGGTTTAAAAACTATCCACTGATTTAACGTTAGTGTTGTTTTTATAATGGAAAAATCGTCGTCCGGATCGTTTGTAACAAAAGTAAGAGGTTCTTTGATGCGTTTTTGTTGAAAAGAGCTGTCATTGGAAAAACGAAAAAAGAAATCTATAAAATTTTCTCCTTCCCCTTTCTCGTAAGCAAATACATTAATAGCTTCCAAATACCATACTTTCTTTATACGCCTGAAACAATATTTTTTCATGATATGGCTTTCCGGTAAAATCCATTCCACTTGCACGGAGGTGAGTGAAGTATCTTTCGGCAACTCCATGTCTTCTTCCTTTTCGAAGATAAGCATATAGGAATTTTCATTAGCATAAAGGCTATCGTGTTGCCAATCTTTTTTCTGTATTTTGGACGAATAATTCAGGTTGTTGTAAGATAAAGGAAAGAGAATCCGTTTCTGTTGCAACTTGGGATTGGAAGTAAAATTATAAATAAAATCATCGAATAATTTGTCGATTTGCGTTCTTTCAGATTTTTCAGGTATTTCTTCTGTGCTTATAGCGGTTACGAATGATGATAAAGAATCTTTATTTTTTTGCTCGTTCCTGCATGAACTACACAAGCAAAGAAGAATCCCAATAATTACCCATCCCTTAGTTGTTTTCATATCTGTTTTTGAAACATTGTCGAGTAAAAAATCACACAAAGTAAATACATTTTTTGCAGTATTCGGAACTTATTTGATTTTTGTCAGGATAGTTGCCTGCTGATTTATTTTTCATTAGATTCTTATTGCGGTTAATTGTTAAATACCTTTTAAATAAGATTTTAAACAAGTTCTATCTATTTTTTTGTATTTTAGCAAAAATTTCAAGAATAATGGCAAAAAACAGTGAGGAAGGAAATACGCGCAAGGATTGGATATATAAATGTCTACTATTTGTTGCGACTATTTCTCTGATTGTATATTTCCTACCCCGCGAAGGTGAGTTTAATTATCATTTCGATATTAATAGACCATGGAAGTACGAACCGTTGATAGCAACGTTTGATTTTTCTATTTCTAAAAATGAAGCTACAATCAAGCGGGAGCAGGATAGTATCAGGGCTTTTTTTCAACCTTATTATCAGCGCAATAGGAGCGTAGAAAAAGAAGTTTTTGAGCAGTTTGAAAAAAGTTATGATGTACTCCTTTCGTTTTTCCTTTCTGCAGATGATATTACTTACCTAAAAAAACGCCTCGAAAGCGTATATGAAGTGGGAATTGTTTCGACGGAAGATGCGGAAAGACTGCAAAAAGAGGGTACTGTTTCTATTCAATTAGTTGACAAAAGAACGTCAAATAGAAAGACTGTCAATCTTTTTACAGTCGAAGAGGCTTATGAATATGTTTTTTCTCCAGACACTTTTTATTACTATAGAAAAAATATTTTGTATAAGTATCCGTTTGAAGAATATCATCTTTTACCTAACCTGATTTTGGATGAACAGCGCACAGTTGCTGCCGAAGAGAAGATATTTGCTGCCTATTCCCAGGTGAGTGGCAGGGTGCAAAGCGGGCAGAAGATTGTGGACAAAGGGGAAATTATCAATGAACAAACTTATGTTATTTTGGAATCTTTGCGTAAGGAAGTTGACATACGTAGTGAATCGCCCGGTCAAAAGCATATAGTTCTTGTGGGACAACTATTATTTACGTGTTTGCTCCTGCTTTTTTTGATGACTTACCTTGAGTTGTTCCGCAGATGCTATTATGAGCGTAAGTACAGAAGGAGTGTACTGTTGCTTTTTGTTTTAGTGGTGTTTTATTGTGTGATTACTTCATTGAATTTTTTCAATGTGTATACCATTCCATACACTATGATTCCCATTATTATCCGGGTATTTTTGGATTCGCGCACGGCATTTATGACGCATTTGATTACGATATTGATATGTTCCGTTACTGTCAGTTTTCCCTATGAATTTGTCTTGTTTCAATTGTGCGCAGGTTTGGTTTCGATTTTCAGTTTGCGGGAATTATCGCAACGTTCGCAATTGATTCAAATGTCTTTTTTCATTATGCTTACTTATATGTTAACCTTTTGTGCATATGAGTTGATAAAGGGAAATGATGTTTTTTCAATACCTAATCTGCATACTTGTCTTTGTTTTGTTGTTAATGCTTTATTGCTGTTGTTTGTTTATCCGTTACTATTTATATTGGAAAAAGTGTTTGGTTTTACGTCGAGCATTGCATTGGTAGAACTGTCTAATATAAACAATCGTTTGCTGCGACGAATGTCCGAAGAGGCTCCGGGGACATTCCAACATTCTATGCAGGTGGCTAACTTGGCTACCGAAGCAGCTATACGCATCGGAGCAAAAAGTCAATTGGTACGTACGGGGGCATTGTATCATGACATTGGGAAAATGGAGAATCCTGCTTTTTTCACCGAGAACCAAAGTGGATTCAATCCACATTCTACGTTGGATTATGAGCAAAGCGCTCATGTGGTGATTAACCATGTGCCGGATGGCTTGCGTTTAGCAGAAAAGGATCATTTACCTCAAGCAATAAAAAATTTCATTCGTACCCATCATGGAAAGGGAAAAACCAAGTACTTTTATGTTTCTTGGAAAAACGAACATCCGGATGAAGAACCGGAAGAGGGTATGTTTACTTATCCGGGGCCTAATCCGTTTTCAAGAGAAACTGCCATTTTGATGATGGCTGATGCTGTAGAAGCTACTTCGCGAAGTCTCTCCGAATATACGGACGATAGTATCGGCATCATGGTAGAAAGGATTATAGATGCACAAATACAAGAGGGCTTTTTTAAGGAGTGTCCCCTTACTTTTAAAGATATAAGTACGATAAAGACAGTGTTTAAAGAGAAGTTAAAAACAATTTACCATACTCGCATCAGCTATCCGGAACTGAAAAATTGCTGATATTGGTTTATTGTATATGCGGACTGAGAGCTTGTTTCATCCTGTTAAGTCCTTCGTTGAGCAATGGTCGGGGGCAAGCTATGTTAATACGCATAAAAGAATCACCGTTTGTACCGTACATGGTTCCTTCGTTCAACCATAATTTTCCTTCGTTCAGTAATATACCGGCTATTTCTTTGCTTGATTTTCCCAATGCAGAACAATCAAGCCATACTAAATAGGTTGCTTGGAGAGGTATTACTTTGAGTTGAGATAGATTAGTTGCGAGAAATTCTTTCAGGAACAGGTAATTTTCATACAAATAGATTACTAGTTGTTGTAACCAATCTTCTCCTTCGTTGTAGGCGGCAATCAATCCGTTTACGGCGAAAGAGTTGACGTCGTACACTTTATTCCTACTGAGCACTTTGCGGATGCATTCTCTGATATCGCTATCGCTAACAAAAATATTGGCTACTTGAAGTCCTGCTATATTAAACGTTTTACTTGGAGAGGTGCAGGTCACGGAACGACGTAGAAATTCCGGACTTATAGAAGCAAAGGGAATATGCTGGCGACCCGGATATACAAAATCGCAATGTATTTCGTCGGAAATAACGGTTACTCCGTTGCGAAAGCAAATGTTTCCGATTTTTTCGAGTTCTTCTTTTGTCCATACCCGTCCCACTGGGTTATGGGGATGACAAAGTAACAGGAGCTTGGCTTTGGGGTCGGCGGCTATTTTTTCTAATCCTGCAAAGTCAACGGTATAATTTCCGTTTTCGTATATAAGGTCATTGGGAGTAACTTCACATTCGTTCTCGCAAATGGTTGTGTAGAAATAATTATATACGGGCGATTGTATGATTATCTTGTCGCCGGGGACGGTTAATGATCTGATAATAGCAGAAAGTGCGGGAATGACGCCTGTAGTGAAAAGTATCCATGATTTTTGTATTTCAAAACTATATCGTCTGCTGAACCAGCCGGTAATGGCTTCGTAGTAGGCGTCAGGAACTTTTGTATAACCAAAAATACCATATTGCGCCCTTTTTATCAAAGCTTCGATTACAGGGGGAGCTGTCATGAAATCCATGTCTGCCACCCACATCGGTAGAATAGTATCATCTTTGGCAGAATCCCATTTAGAGGAATGGGTGTGTCGGCGAGGAATAATTTTATCAAAATTATATTTCATACTATTTTTATGTTAACGGGAATATTATACTTTATAATAGATACTATTTCAGGCAAAAGATTGAGTAATCATTTACTTTATTCATTCATTTTTGTCGCAACAAATATAACGATTTTATATATAACCCGTAGTGCATTCAGGGTAAAACTCAAAAAACCACTAACAGTGTTGAAGGTCATCATTGCCCATTATGCAAATTTTACAGCTTTGTCGCTCATGGGGAGGATCGCTCCTGCCACTACGCTAGGCAAAATAGGGCATGATACAGTTTAATTTACACAGCTTTCGTAACCATATATACACTTTGTAAATAATAACTATCTTTGCCCAAAAAGAAACCGCCTCAAACCGGTTTTATACCTGTTTTTGTTACTTGTTTGTTGCTAACCATGGGGTAAGAGGTTCGTTTTTTTTGATAATCAATTATTTATATCCGATCGTGTGCTTGTAAACCACGTAAAAAACAAGATTTATGAACCAAAAAGTATCCGTATCTTTCATGCTTTTCGGCATTCTGTTTAACGTATGCCTTATTACTGCTAATTTGCTTGAAACCAAATTAATCCAAATTTCTACCATTACTATTACTGCCGGTTTATTGGTTTTTCCCATATCCTATATCATCAATGACTGCATTGTAGAAGTATGGGGCTTTAAGAAAGCGCGACTTATTATCTGGAGTGGTTTTCTTATGAACTTTTTTGTCGTTGCCGTTGCGAAAATAGCCGTAGCAATCCCTGCTGCTTCGTTTTGGAAAGGAGAAGAAGGATTTAATTTCGTGTTTGGAATGGCTCCGCGAATAGCTCTTGCCAGTTTTGCTGCTTTTCTGACAGGCTCCTTTTTGAATGCGTATGTAATGAGCCGGATGAAGATAGCCAAAGGAGGAAAGAACTTTTCCACCCGGGCTATCTGGTCAACGATAGTTGGAGAAACGGCTGATTCGTTGATATTCTTTCCGATAGCTTTCAGTGGACTTGTTCCTTTGAAAGAATTGTTACTGCTTATGGGTGTACAGATAGTATTAAAGTCGCTTTACGAAGTGATTGTTTTGCCTGTCACCATTCGTGTGGTAAAAGTCGTGAAACGAACAGAAGGGATGGATGTGTATGATACGGGTATTTCTTATAACGTGCTTAAAATAAAAGATATTTAAGTTTGAAGACTTTTATCAAATTCCCGACACCATTTCACGAAACAGGAATCCTATAATTTTTCTTTATAATAAAAATGACGAATATCAATAGTAAAACGGTACGGAATGACAAACGGATGACTATGTCTTCCCAATCGACAAACTTTGCTATTACATACAGTCCGGCAGCAACAAGAACGTATGTGCTAATGCCTTTCAAATCATACTTTATAGGATATTTTTTCTGACCGATAATATAAGAAAGAACGGTTATTACGGCATATCCAACCAACCCTGCATAAGCGCATGCCATATAACCGTATTCCGGTACGAAAATAATATTCAACGACACAATCAGCAAGCAACCGATAAGAGAGAATAACGCCCCCCATAGCGTTTTATCTATCAGTTTATACCAAAAAGAGAGATTGAAATAAATACCCATGAAGAGTTCGGCAGCCATAACTATAGGGACCACTTTCAACCCTGTCCAATAGTCGGAATTTCTGATAATATAACGAAGAATGTCCATGTAAAACATGACTGCCAAGAAAGCCAATAAGGCAAATATGATAAAATACTTCATGGCGGAAGCATACATCGGACGGCTGTCTCCTCTCTCTTTGTCTTTTCCAAACACAAAAGGTTCATACGCATAACGAAAAGCTTGGATAAACATAGCCATTATCATGGCTATTTTGGTAGCGGCTCCGTAAATGCCTAACTGTACGTTTGCCTCATCAGGATTATCATATAAAAAAGGAAAAATAATCTTATCTATCGTTTGATTCAGGATACCTACCAAGCCGAGAATGAGTATCGGAAAAGAATAGGTCAAAATACGTTTCATCAATTGAGCATTATATCTGTACCGAAATCCTCGTAATTCGGGAATAAAGCAAAACATTTGCAAAGACGTAGCTATCAAATTAGCAAG
>SNRY01000001.1_pt1 | contig 139611 bp, 116 predicted proteins | sample 4693421 | NCBI WGS metagenome assembly SNRY01 (sample SAMN11003215, study PRJNA524138) | termite gut metagenome | isolation source: Bacteroidetes bacterial symbionts from single cell of protist host amplifed... | host: Streblomastix strix ... | reverse complement strand
GATATTACACTGATACAGAATAAAATAAATAAAAGACCCAGAAATAAATTGAACTTTCAAACGCCTTCTAAAATCTTTTACGCATCTTTATAATAATTTTGTCGCAGTTAGAACTTGAATCTGCCAATACGAAAGCAGCTTATATAAAACAAAAAAGCAAATATATGATGAGTATATTTGCTTTTTTATTGCGTACAAATAAATTAGAACATTCCGAAAACAAGTATTATCCGGCTACTACTTCAAAGTCTATTTCTACAGACACCTCTTTATGAAGTTTAACCGAAGCCTTGTACGAACCTACCGTCTTTACTGTGTCTTTGATGAGAATTGTTTTTCTATCAATTTCAAAACCCAGCTTAGCCAATTCTTCCGCAATTTGGATGTTACTTACAGAACCAAAGATTGTACCGGTTGAACTTACTTTGGTAGCTATGGTTAATGATACATTTTCCAACTTCGTTACTACCTCTTCGGCATTCTTTTTTATCTGTTCAAGTTTGTGAGCACGTTGCCTCAAATCTTCAGCCAATACCTTTTTCGCAGAAGAAGAAGCGATAACAGCTTTTCCGGAAGGAATCAAATAATTACGACCATAACCGGATTTCACCGTTACAATATCATTTTTATAGCCTAAATTTGCTATATCTTCTTTCAATATAATTTCCATATTTACCCCTCCTCTATTATTTCATCAAATCCGTTACATAAGGCAGTAATGCCAAGTGGCGCGCCCTTTTTACCGTTTGTGCTATTCTGCGTTGGTATTTCAAAGAAGTGCCCGTAATACGACGCGGAAGTATTTTACCCTGTTCATTCAAGAACTTCTTTAAAAATTCGGGATCCTTATAATCTATATACTTAATACCGCTTTTCTTAAAACGGCAATATTTCTTCTTTTTAACATCTACGGAAGGTGGAGTCAAATATCTGATTTCCGATTGATTTTGTTGTTGTACCATGATTAGCTTTCTACTTTTTTGTTTAATTTTAGATTTCTTCTCTTTTCGGCATATTCCGCAGCATACTTATCCATACGGAAAGTCAAAAAGCGTATGACACGTTCGTCACGGCGGAAACTTACTTCCAACTTCGCAATTGTTGTAGGACTAGCTTTAAACTCTATCAATTGATAGAATCCGGTAGATTTCTTTTGAATGGGGTAAGCCAATTTTTTCAATCCCCAATTCTCTTCATTAATAATCTCAGAGCCTTCCCCCAAGAGAATACCTTTGAATTTTTCTACCGCTTCCTTCATCTGAACATCAGATAAAACGGGAGTTAAAATGAAAACGGTTTCGTATTGATTCATACAGACATTTAATTAATAAATATTTTATTACTATTACGGACGCAAAGATAGAATATTTGAGTTAAAACGGCAAAAAAACAGTATTATTTTTGCGGAGAGGGGGTATGCAAGCAACTTTTCTGATAATTTATTTTACTTTCAATCTGTCAAACCCCTTTCCATACACCCCAATTACCGAACTCTGCGAAATAAAAGCATTTGGATCAATATCTTTCACTAAACGGAATATGGATATGGATTGGCTCTTTTTGGCTAACACAACCAACACTTTCACTCCCTGTTTGCTATACCAACCTGTTCCGTCAAGCACCGTCACTCCGCGATGGGTATCCGATATGATATGGTCGGCAATCTTGGCATATTCTTTCGAGAAAATAAGGAACTGTACCGATTGGCGGGCGCTGTTTACCACCCAATCAAGTATATAACTGGAAATACCCATTGTAACGAACCCGAATACCACCCGCTTCCAATCATGAAAGATAAAGTAACAGGACAGTATGATGATAATGTCGCAGTACAATATCATGCGCCCGAAAGTTATATCACGGTATTTGTTTACCACGACGGCAATGATATCCGTTCCTCCCGTACTGCCATTGTTAAGAAACACAATAGCCGAACCTATACCACAAATGGAAGCTCCTAACACGCAAGCCATAAATTCCTGGTCATTACCGATAATCTTTGCATCACCCACTATTTTCTGACACAATCCCCAAAAGAATGTCAAGACCACAACGCCAAAAGCTGTTTTAACAGTGAATTTAAAACCTAATATCCTCAGAGAAAAAGCCAATAAAAAGATATTGACCATGAAATAGGTGTATTGAAGCGGAAAGCCGGTAGAGTAAAAGATAATGGCAGAAACACCTGCCACTCCTCCCGTGGTAATTTGGTAGGGAAGAAGAAAAGCCGACCACCCCATTGCATAACATAAAAGCCCAAAGGTAATGAATACATAGTCTTTGGATTCTCTAAAGATACCGGATACTGAAAGATTCATAACTTCTCGTAATAATCAAACCACAATGTTTACTATTTTCCCTGGAATAACGATAATCTTTTTAGGCTCTTTACCTTCCGTCCATTTTTGCGAACGTCCGTCTTCCAATACTGCCGTCTGAATGGTATCCGCATCGGCATCGGTAGCAAACTCCATAGTAAAACGCGCTCTGCCGTTGAAAGAAACAGTATAGGTTACTACGTCCTCCCTCAAATATTCCCCGTTATAGTCAGGCCATTGCGCATCACACACAGAACCGTTATTACCCAACACTTCCCACAATTCTTCACTGATATGGGGAGCGAACGGAGAAAGAATGACTGCCAACAGATTTAGAACCTCTTTCTTGCTGCATTTCACGCCCAACAATTCGTTAACGCAAATCATAAATGCACTCACGGAAGTATTGAACGAAAAATGCTCAATATCTTCTCCCACTTTCTTTATTAGTTTGTGGATTGACTTTAGTTCCTCTTTCGTTGCCGGATCGTCTTTTACAATAAACGTACCGCTTCTGTCGTAGAAGAGTGACCAAAGTTTGCGAACAAAGCGATACACGCCGTCAATACCGTTTGTGTCCCACGGTTTGGATTGCTCCACCGGACCCAGAAACATTTCATACATGCGCAACGTATCCGCTCCGTATTTCTCAACAATCGTATCGGGATTAACAACATTGAACATGGACTTGCTCATTTTCTCCACCGCATAACCGCACACGTATCTGCCGTCATTTTCAAAGATAAATTCTGCTGTGGCATATTCGGGTCGCCATGTTTTGAAAGCTGCGATGTCGAGTACATCATTCGATACAATATTTACATCCACGTGCAAAGGAGTAACATCGTAACCGTCTTTTTTGTTCAGTGATACGAAAGTATTGGTATTTTTAACCCGATAGACAAAGTTACTCCGTCCCTGTATCATACCTTGATTAATCAGCTTCTTAAACGGTTCTTCGGTTACGGAAACACCTATGTCATAAAGAAACTTATTCCAGAAGCGGGAATAAATAAGGTGTCCTGTGGCGTGTTCCGTCCCTCCCACATAAAGGTCAACACTTTGCCAATAGTTGATAGCTTGCCCTGAAACCAGAGCATTGTTGTTTTCCGGATCCATGTACCGCAGGTAATAAGCCGACGAACCGGCAAAGCCGGGCATGGTATATAATTCCAACGGGAATACGGTAACATTATCAATCTGACCGTTTTCTACTACCTGTTTATTTACCGTATCCCATGCCCAACAGCTTGCATTTCCCAACGGAGGTTCACCCGTTTCGGTCGGCAAATAGTTGTCCACATTGGGCAGCTCCAACGGCAGGCTGCTTTCATCAATCACGCAAGGCATTCCGTCTTTGTAATAGACGGGAAATGGCTCGCCCCAATAACGTTGACGGGAGAATATCGCATCGCGCAGACGGTAATTTACCTTTACACGCCCCAAACTCTTATCTTTTATATATTGCTTGGTCTTGGTTATGGCTTCTTTTACGGTCAGACCGTTTAATGTCAATCCACCTTCGGAGGCTTCGCCGCGCGGGGAGTTTATCATGATTCCTTCTTTGGCGTCAAAACTTTCTTCGGACACATCACATCCTTTTATCAACGGGCGGATTTCAAGACCAAAGTGTTTGGCGAAGGCATAGTCCCGACTGTCATGGGCAGGCACAGCCATGATAGCCCCCGTTCCATATCCTGCCAGCACGTAATCGCTAACCCATACCGGAACAGCTTCGTTTGTCAACGGGTTGACAGCATAACTCCCGGAAAATACACCGCTTATGCTACGGTCGGAAATACGGTCGCGTTCGGTACGCTTTTTTGTCCGTTCCAAGTAAACCATTACTTCCGCTTTTTGTTCGGGTGTGGTAAGTTGCATGGTCAGTTCACTTTCAGGAGCAAGCACCATGAAAGTAACGCCAAACACCGTATCGGCACGGGTGGTAAATATGGTAAAGGAAATATCCGAATCTTTTATTTTGAATTGCATTTCGGCTCCTTCACTGCGACCAATCCAATTGCGTTGTGTTTCTTTCAGGGATTCCGTCCAATCAATGGTTTCCAATCCGTCAAGCAGACGTTGGGCGTATGCCGACACACGCAAGCACCATTGACGCATCACCTTTTGCACAACCGGATAGCCTCCGCGTTCCGACACACCGTCTATTACTTCGTCATTGGCTAATACCGTTCCAAGTTCCTGACACCAATTTACCATTGTATTACCCAGGTAAGCGATACGGTAGTTCATAAGCGTCTCTTGCTGTTGCCGTTCGTTCATGGCTTTCCACTCTTGGGCAGTGAAATTGAGTTCTTCGGTATGAGCCACGTTTAGCCCCTCCGTACCGGTAACCTCGAAAGCCCTGATTAGTTCGGTTATCGGCAACGCCTTCCCTGCATCATAACAGTAGAAACTGTTAAACATGCGAACAAAAGCCCATTGCGTCCATTTATAATAAACAGGGTCGCATGTACGGAGTTCCCGGCTTTTGTCGAAAGAGAACCCCAATTTACCTAATTGTTCGTTGTAACGCTTGATGTTTTCTTCCGTAGTAATGGCAGGATGCTGTCCTGTTTGTATGGCATATTGTTCGGCAGGCAACCCGTAAGCATCGTACCCCATTGGGTTGAGCACATTAAATCCCTGTAATCTTTTGTAACGGGCATAAATATCCGAAGCGATATATCCCAGCGGATGTCCCACATGCAATCCCGCTCCCGAAGGATAAGGAAACATATTGAGTACGTAATATTTCGTCTTTGATTCGTTTTCTGTTACGAGATAGGTTTTACATTCTTTCCATCGTGCTTGCCACTTCTTTTCTATCTCTCTGAAATTATAATCCATAATGTTATTGTTTTTTCTACATACTAACTAAATAGTTATACAAAGATACATTCTTCTTTTGATATTTTGAATCTACTTTAGCTTGATGATTCAAAATATTTCTCTAAGTTTGCCCCTGTTTTTGCAAAAACAACTGTTTTAATTATTGAGGGGTGCCCTAATATTACGGGCTGAGATCATACCCATTGACCTGATCCGGGTAGTGCCGGCGTAGGGAGAGGATAGAAAAGTACCCCTTTTCTGTTTAACTTAAAAAATATTGTAAGATGAAAAGAAAAGCAGCAGTAATGCTTGCCGGTCTTCTCGTTATGGTAACGACGGGAAGAAGTGTCCTTTATGCGCAAAATACGCAGAGCGACAGTTTAAAAATGGTAACCTTGCAAGAGGTGCAAGTGGTATCGGTTCGTGCCGCAGCAAAAACGCCTGTGGCTTATGTGAATGTAGGTAAGGAAGAGATTGACAGGCAAAACTTCGGGCAGGACATTCCGTTCCTTCTGTCTTCGACACCGTCCGTACTGACTACTTCGGACGCCGGAACGGGAGTGGGATACACAAGTATCCGCGTGCGCGGAACGGATGCGAGCCGCATCAACATCACTGCCAACGGCATACCGATGAATGATGCAGAGAGCCACGGCGTGTATTGGGTGGACATGCCCGACTTTGCTTCGTCGTTGGAAGATGTGCAGGTGCAGCGCGGGGCGGGAACTTCCACCAATGGGGCGGGAGCTTTCGGAGCGAGTATCAATATGCGCACGCAGGCAACGCCGGTAAAAGCTTATACCGAGTTGTTGGGTTCGTACGGTTCGTTCAATACGCATAAAGAGACGGTAAAGATAGGTTCGGGTTTGTTGGCGGAGCATTGGGCGTTCGACCTGCGTCTGTCAAACATTCAAAGTGACGGGTATCGTGACAGGGCTTCGTCCGACTTGCAGTCGTATTTCATACAGGGTGGGTATTACGGCAAGGCAAGCACGCTCAGGTTTATCTCTTTCGGTGGAGACGAAAAGACGTATCATGCGTGGGACGGTATCAGTCGCGAAATGTTGGATACCGACCGCCGTTACAACCCCAACGGGGAGATTGAACGCAACGGGAAAGTTGCCGGTTTCTACGACGACCAAACGGACAACTACCGGCAAACACATTATCAAATCCTGTTTAATCGCATCTTCTCGCCTGTGTGGAACTTAAATGTTGCCTTACATTATACTAACGGTTTCGGTTATTATCAGGAATACAAGAACAGCCGGACGTTGGCAGAATACGCCCTTGCGCCTTACGAGATAAATGGAGCAACGATGAAAAAAGCCAATCTTGTCCGTCAAAAGTTGATGGATACTGACTTCGGCGGCGCTGTCTTCTCCTTAAATTATAATGATAAAAACCTGTCTGCCTCTGCAGGCGGTGGAGCGAACCGCTATACCAGCGACCATTACGGCAAGGTGGTTTGGGTGGAAAACTATATCGGAACCTTAAACCCCGGTCATGAATATTACCGCAGCGATGGAACGAAAGATGATGCCAACATCTATGCCAAAGTCAATTACGAAGTAGGCGGCGGAGTGAATCTGTATGCCGATTTACAGTACCGGTACATCAATTATAAGATAAAAGGCAACAATGATAAATGGGATTGGACAGCTTCGCCGGAGCGCCTGCAAACATTGAACATCGGCGAAAGTTTCAGTTTCTTCAATCCCAAGGCGGGAGCATTCTGGCAAATCAACCCTGATAATTCCGTCTATGCTTCTTTGGCTGTGGCGCAGAAAGAACCTACCCGCAACAATTATACCGACGGATTGTTTACTCAATACCCCAAGCCGGAGAAGATGTTTGATTACGAATTGGGTTATACCTACCACAATGCCTGTTTCACGGCAGGCGTCAATATCTATTATATGGATTATACCGACCAATTGGTGCTTAACGGAAAACTGAACGAGATAGGCGAACCGATGGCAGAAAACGTAAGGGATAGTTACCGTACAGGTATTGAACTGTCCGTGGGGGTGAAGTTCGCCGATTGGTTGCGTTGGGATGTTAACGGGACGTGGAGCCGGAACCGTATCCGGGATTATACAGAATATCTGAGTGATTACGACGATTCTTGGAACTACCTCTACACGCAGACGGAACGTCGTTTGGGAAATACCCCCATTGCTTTTTCCCCTTCATTTACGGGTAACAGCTTGATTGCGCTCAATCATAAAGGTTGGAATGCTTCTTTGCAATCGCAATACGTCAGCCGGCAATATATGGACAATTCGGGGTCTAAAGAGAATTCGCTTGATGCCTATTTCGTGAATCATTTACATGCGGGATATACCTTTCAACTGCCTGCCACGAAAAGTATTACCATCGGCGCCACCATTTATAATCTCTTCAATGAAAAATACGAGACGAACGGATATTCAATGACTGCCGCCATATATAAAAATGGAGATAAGGCAAACCAGCCGGAAATCGGTAACGACCCTCGTTTCTATCCGATGGCAGGGGCAAACGTATTGGTCAACGCAGTATTGAAATTCTGATGAACTACCTCGAAATAACAGGAACTTTAATAGGCTTGCTTTATCTCTGGTTAGAGTATAAGGCAAGCATTTACTTGTGGGCAGCCGGCATCATCATGCCGGCTATCTACATTTTTGTATATTATGAAGCCGGATTGTATGCCGATACGGGCATCAACGTCTATTATTTGCTCGCCGCCCTGTACGGTTGGGCGCTGTGGAAGCGCGGCAATGGAACGGCAGAAGAGCTGCCCATCGCCCACACCCCCGCCCGCGTACTATTGCCGGTCTCTCTTGTCCTTATTGCAGCCTTTTCCTTTATTGCTTGGTTGCTGATAAACTATACGGACAGCAACGTTCCTTTGACGGACAGTTTTATCACCTCTTTGAGCATTGTCGGAATGTGGATGCTTGCCAAAAAATACGTGGAACAATGGCTGGTTTGGCTGGTGGTAGATGCCGTAAGCTGTAGGTTGTATGTTTACAAAGACTTGTATTTTACTTCGGGGCTTTACGGGTTTTATGCCGTGATAGCCGTCTTCGGCTATTTCAAATGGAAACGAATGATGAATGAAACTGCTCAAATGCAATGAAACACTATTCTTTACCCTCTCTTGATTATCGTCCGGAAGCGGTGATATTGGCTAATGGCGAGTATCCTGCGCATAATTTGCCTTTGTCTTTGCTCAAACGAGCCGGTTATGTGGTTTGTTGCGACGGCGCAGCTAACGAGTACGTTCGTCGCGGCTTTATCCCCGATGCCATTGTAGGAGACGGCGATTCCATCTCCGAAGAAACCAAAATACGCTTTGCCAACATAATTCATAAAGATGCCGACCAGGAAACAAACGACCAGACCAAAGCTGTGGAGTTCTGCATTGCGCAAGGAAAAAAGAGCATCTTCATCGTGGGAGCTACCGGCAAACGGGAAGACCATACTTTGGGCAATATCAGCTTGTTAATGGAATATGCGAAGAAAGCCCATGTGCAGTCGGTAACGAACTACGGCGTGTTTACTCCGGCTTGTGGAGATGCCACGTTCGATTGTCTGCCGGGTGGACAGGTTTCCATCTTCAATTTCGGCAGTACGCAAATGCGTGCAGACGGTTTGGAATATCCTTTAAGAAGGTTTACGAATTGGTGGCAAGGAACGCTCAACAGATCGTCTGGAGATAGGTTTGCGATATATGCAAATGGGGTATATTTGGTGTTTAGGGCGTTCCCTTGGTAGGGGCGACTCTTGCAGTCGCCCTGAGTATTCATCCTGAAGGAGAATGATTTACTCTTTTACCCCGATTGTCACTGCGTTTAGTCGAGGCTAATGTAGAATGGGCTTTCAGCCTGTAACCTTTCCTGTTTCCCTTTATTTTCTTCTTTATTTTCTTACTTCCCTTTCCCCCCTTTGTCTTTACCTTTCTTACTCGTTCTGCTTTCACTGCCGTAACTTTTTCCCTTTTTAACTCTTCACTTTCCACTTTCAATTTTCCACTTTCAACTCTTACCCTCTCCTTTGCCCCGTAACTCGCAGCTGCCTCGTAAGACTTCTCAATGGAACTGTATGTGCGACACAACACCGTACCGGGAAGCAATACCAACGACTGTGTGGAATATTCTGTACAACGCTTCGTTTTTCGACTGTGAACATACCCCACAGCACCCTCACCTACCTGCTCATCCGTACATACATATCCATTCTTGGCACGGAAAAGATGTTCATCCACTAACGTATAAAAAGGAATACGAGAATCACCTTCCAAAACAAACTCGTACAGTTTTAACTCTGCATGAGGCATATAAAAGTTAATTTCTCTTTGAGGACGTACCTGCATCAGATACAAAATAGATAGTTTATCTCCGTAACGAAGTGAAGCATTACAACCTACCAAGCAAGATGAAACCTCTCCCAGTGTTGTAGTTTCATCTATCGAAAACCCCGCAGGAAGTTGCAGGGAAGTTACCAACCGATTGCCGGAAACCGTTGTCTCTATGGTGGGGAGTGTTCCCTCAGAAATGTTGAACTCATCTACTACACATGCCTCTGCCAACGCTTCTCCTTTGTCGAGAAATACTTCCGTAGCTTTCAGGTTATTCTTGACAAACACATTGTAAGCCGTTAGAGAAGGAGGACGGGTTTGGTAAGATTCACGAACGAAAGGAGACAAGATACGATATGCCGAAAGAATGTTTGATAGTTTGGTTCGTTGTCGCATCTGCAAGAATGTACGTGGATTGGCAGGTCTGTTGTTGATGCTTCGGAATACTTGTTTGCCGCATCTGACGTAAGCTGCCATGTTTTCGATGCGTCCACGATAGGAGCCGAGAGGAAAGGTAGTAATCATAAGTCAAAGGTTTGGTTTGTAAGTTAAGTAAGGTTATAAGTTTCTCTAAAATCTATCCCAAAGGTACAAAAAAAGGATATAACTGCCTAATTTTTTAACTCTTTCTTATCGTTTTCTTGGTAGTTCGTAAATAATCCGAAACGTATTCCGTGGGCTTCTTCGGGTATCTGTATCCGCTTGGGAAGTGGTCATAGAGTGGAGAAGAATCGGAGAGCGATCGGGCAAAATACGGGCATAACCACTAAGCATGCACTCAGGAAGCTATTTTTGTTTTTGAATTCATTTTTGAACAAATAAAGATATTTGGTGTTTCTTTCTTAAAATGTAACACAAAAGTATTTACTTTGCATCCTGAAAAATATCCGAGAAAGTAAATACATTTAGTATATTAAGATGAAAAGAAATATAATAGGAGTCTTTATTTTGCTCTTTATCATTCTGTGCCATTATGCGTGTAAAGATAAAAAGCAAGAGGTTGCTCCTTATGTACCTATGGTGATGTCGATAGAAACGGGAACATTGACGGAAGATATGCCCGAAGCGACACCAATAGACGAATTGTTTGATGACTTCATTTATCATTTTACCTCCGAAGAAGAGTTTCAACGTAAACGCATCATCTTTCCGCTGCCTTATAATGAATTGAATTCTTTTTCGAAAATAAAGAAACAAGATTGGCAATACAATACTCTTTTTAACCAAGGAGGGTATTGTACCATTTTTTTTGATAAAGAAGAAGATATGGAATTGACAAAAGATACGTCGTTGACTTCCGTACAAGTGGAATGGATATATCCTGAGAAACAAATAATGAAGAAATATTGTTTTGAGCGTATTAAAAAAGTCTGGTGTCTGGATGCTATCAATATATTTACTATTGAGAATGGAAAAGAAGAAAACTTTGTAGATTTTTTCATTCATTTCTCTAATGATACTTTATTTCAACAGGAACGGATAAAGAGACCACTTACATTTGTAACGAACGACCCGGACGATGATTTCTCTATCATACGAACCACGTTGGGACGAGACCAATGGTCGGTCTTTAAACCGGAATTTCCTACCGGAGATATAATCAATATTAACTATGGACAGCAGAATAGCAATAACTCTATAAAGAAGATTGTTGCACTAAAAAGTATTGGCAACGGGTTTTCAAATACTCTTTATTTTCAACGGAAAGAAAACAAATGGGAGCTTTATAAGTTTGAAGATATTAGTAATTAGTTTTTGAGGTGTAGCTTTTGAAACTAATAATTCATCTGAATTAAGAAATGATAAAGGAATATCACAATTACTCTTTATTATCGCACAATACATTTGGAATTGATGTAAAAGCCTCTTGTTTTATTGAATATAGCACCCCTGATGAACTCTGCGAATTAATTTTTAATAACCGGATAAAGAAGCCCTATTTACATATCGGGCAGGGAAGCAATCTGCTGTTTATAAAAGATTTTGAAGGGACCGTGTTACATTCGTGTATTAAAGGCATTGAGATAACACAAGAAACGCAAGACAGTGTAACCGTAAAAATCGGTTCGGGCATAGTGTGGGATAATTTTGTTGCTTACTGCATAGAGCATAATTGGTATGGTATCGAGAACCTTTCATATATTCCCGGCGAGACAGGCGCTTCTGCTGTGCAAAATATCGGAGCATACGGTGTGGAAGCCAAAGATTTTATTTGTGCGGTAGATACCATTGATATTACGGGAGAGAAGCGGAAGTTTTCCGTTGAAGAATGTGAATACGGCTACCGGTATAGTATTTTCAAAAAGCCGGAAATGAAACATTTGTTTGTAACTCACGTTTCTTTTGTGTTGAGTAAAATACCGCATTATACGTTGAATTACGGGACTGTGAGCGAAGAGGTTTCGAAATATCCCGAAATATCATTAAAAGCGGTTAGACAAGCAATTATTGATATTCGTGAAAGCAAATTGCCCGACCCCAAGTTGTTGGGGAATGCGGGAAGTTTCTTTATGAATCCTGTTGTGTCTTATGATACGTTTGCAACGATACGGAAAGAGTATCCTCAAATGCCGTTTTACGAGCTAAGCGATGACAGGGTGAAAATTCCTGCTGCATGGCTAATGGAACAATGCGGGTGGAAAGGAAAGGTATTGGGGTCGATAGCGGTTTATAATAAGCAACCACTGATTTTGGTCAATAGAGGAGGAGCTAAGGGAAGTGATATTCTGAAACTTTCGGATGCGATACGGGTTTCGATAAAAGAGAAATTCAATATTGAGATATATCCGGAAGTTAGCATAATAGGGTAATGAAGATTAGGATATTAGGAAGCGGAACGTCCACAGGTGTGCCCGAAGTGGGGTGTACTTGTGAGGTTTGTACTTCCTGTAATCCGAAAGACAGGCGTTCGCGTACTTCGGTTTTAGTACAAACGGACGATGCCAATATCTTGATAGATTGCAGTCCTGATTTCAGGGAGCAGATGATGAAACAGGACTTTTTTGGAAAGATCGACGGAGTGTTGGTTACCCACGAACATTACGACCATGTCGGCGGATTGGATGATTTACGTCCTTTCAACCGTTTTGGTCAGATTCGTATATATGCGGAGTCATACACTGCCAATCTTATCCGTATGCGTGTTCCTTATTGTTTTGTAGAGGATAAGTATCCCGGTATTCCGCTTATTTCGTTGGAAGAAATAGATGTGTGTCGTCCGTTTTTTATTAATCAGACTGAAATAGTTCCTTGCAGGGTGATGCACGGTGAGTTGCCTATTCTGGGCTATCGCATCGGCAACATGGCTTATATCACCGATATGCTTACTTTGCCTGATGAATCTTATGATAAGTTAAAAGGACTTGATGTTTTGTTTCTTAATGCCTTGCGTTTCAAACCTCATTTTTCACATCAAACCATCTTTCAGGCATTGGAGACGGCGAAGCGCATAGCCGCTAAGGAAACGTATTTTATACATTTGAGCCACCATGCAGGATTACATGCCGAATTGGAAAAGTCTTTGCCTAAGCATCTGCATCCGGCTTATGACGGGTTGGTTGTTGACGGGAGGTAGAAAAGTCAGATGTTCCGGTTTTGAAGTTTTTTCACAGAAAACTGCTTTTCAGAACAATTTTTTCCGTTATTTATCGTACATTTGAGAATAATTATACATTTAAAATTATAAACATAAAAACAGCATAAAGGATGAAGCCAACTATTTGTCCATCTTCTTTAGAGACAGCACATTCCGTAATTTCTCATATTATAGAAGAAATAAAGAGTCAGCCGAATAAGATATTAAATATTGCATTCAGTGGAGGTGAGACTCCGGGATTGATGTTTGATTTATGGGCAAATGAATATGCCGGTATAACTCCTTGGGAACAACTGAATATTTGGTGGGCGGAAGAACGATGCGTGTCTCCCGAACATTCGGATAGTAATTATAGATTGGTACGTACTTTGCTGCTGGATAATGTTCCTATTCCCCGAAATCAGGTGTTTCGTATCAGAGGGGAGAGCGACCCTCGAAAAGAAGCTGCCCGCTATTCGGAATTGGCAAAAAAGAACCTGCCCATGCAAGGCGGTTATCCTACATTTGACATCGTTTTATTGGGAACAAATAACGAAGGAGATACATCGTCCATCTTTTCCGGACAAGAACAGTTGCTCTCTTCGAGGCAGGTATATGAAGTCTGCCACGACCCTCACGACGGACAAACAAGAATATCCCTTACGGGGACTCCTATTATAAAATCCAAACAGGTTCTATTTTTAATCACCGGAAAAAGTAAAGCCAAGATTGTGCATGAAATATGTACTACCGGCGATATATCTTCAGCGGCATACATTTTTCATCATGCCAACCATGTAGAAATGTTTTTAGATGCCGGAGCAGCTTCACTTTTGAAATAATGCGATATGAAGTATCTTCTGAATTTCAGTATTTTCGGTCCTTCATTATTTTCTTAATCAATTTCTTATTCCTTATTAATCTCTGTTTATTTTTTTCTACGAGATTTCCCATGATCAATCCGTTCATTGTTTTTAGTTCTGCAAGATAGTCGGATGCTTTTTGCAGAACGTTCGTGTCACGGTCTTTCTCACAAGGTATTATCACATCCAAACTTTCTTGGATTATTTCTATTTTCACATCCTTTCCCAAAACCATCGGATCGCCGTCGAAATGAATTACCCCCGGTTTATCACGATGAACGTACAGGGTTTTACATTTGAAAGTTTTAATACGATTGTTCTGGTGAAGCGTCTTGTTAAATAATTGGAAAGCAAGGTTGGGAACATCGAGCAGAGTAAATGGTTCTAAAATAGTAACATCTAACAGTCCGTCTGTAATAGTTGCTTGGGGGGTGATATAAGCATTGTTTCCATATTGGGCGGCATTTCCACAAGCTATCAGGAAGGCTTTATGTTTTATGTTGAGGTCTTCTATTTTCAGTTCATACATTTCAGGTTTATATGTAAGGTACTCTTGCAGCGCTTTTTCGATGTAAGTAAGCATTCCACGCTTACCTGCATTTGCGAATTTCAAGCTGACAAAAGCATCAAAACCAAATCCACAAATACAAAAGAATGGGATATCATTTATTTTTCCGTAGTCAATCTTATGGATAATACCGGCATTCAAAGCCTTAATCGCTTTTCGTGGTTCCATAGGAATTTGTAAATGACGGGCAAGTCCGTTGCCTGATCCACAAGGGATGATTCCTAATGCCGTATGAGTATGCACCAATGAGCGGGCTATTTCATTTACGGTTCCATCTCCTCCGACGGCTGCTACTATGTCCACTTTGTTGCAGACAGCCTGAGCAGCTATTTCTATGGCATGTCCCGTTTTTTTTGTTTTTACTATTTCCCAAGAAAACTTTTCTTTATCAAGGTCTTTGTTTATTAAATAATGGATAAGCGTTTTATCACGAGTTCCGGAAATGGGGTTGACTATAAATATAATATGTTTTTTCTTTTCATTCATATTATTGGTTTTGTTTCAATGGAGACAAAATTAAGTATAATGTTGAAGATAAGATGCATAAAAGTTTGTTTAAAATTTATCGGAGTATGGTAGAATACTGTAAATAAGATACCATAATCGTGGTATTGTTCTGCCTTTTTATTGTCAATAACTTTGCATCAAATAAATAAAAACATTCATGAAAAAGAAATGTCTTATCTTAGTGGTTGCCGGTTTTATATTGGCTTCTTGCGCAAATAAATCCAAGCAGACAGAAACATCAAGACAGGAAGGTGATACGCTGACAAAAGACACACTCGTGGGTGGAATACAATTATCGGGAGCGTTTGCTTTGTATCCTATGGCTATAAAGTGGGTTGAAGAGTTTAAAAAGTTGCATCCTAACGTAAGGTTCGATGTGTCGGGTGGAGGAGCCGGGAAAGGTATGACGGATGCTCTTGCCGGAGTGGTGGATATAGGTATGGTGTCGCGCGAGATATATGCCGAAGAAGAAAGTAGAGGCGCTTGGGGGTTTGCCGTAGTAAAAGATGCGGTCATACCTACTATTAATGCCAACAATCCCGAATTGGCAACTATCAATAAAACAGGTTTGAAAAAAGAGATTGCTCAAAAACTTTGGGATAATCAACTTTCTACATGGGGTGAAATACTTGGTACGGAAAGCAAACTTCCCGTACATGTTTTTACCCGTTCCGATGCTTGCGGAGCTGCCGAAACATTTGCGGCATGGCTTGATACGAAACAGGAAAATCTGAAAGCAACTGCCGTTTATGGCGATCCGGGTATAGCTGCCGCTGTACAGAAAGACAAAGTAGGTATCGGTTTCAATAATATAGCATACGCCTATGACCAAAAGACGAAAAAGCCTTTTGGCGGTATCGCGATTATACCTTTGGATGTAAATGGAAACGGTGTGATAGATGCGGAAGAAGACTTCTATCAATCTACAAGCAGTCTTATTGCTGCTATCGACGACGGTAGATTTCCTTCACCTCCTGCCCGTGATTTATATTTGGTAACCAATGGGAAGCCTGCCAAACCGGAGGTAATTGCATTTCTCAAGTATGTACTTTCCGAAGGTCAGCAGTATGCCGAAGAAACCGGATATATAAAGTTAAGTAAAGAGAAGCTGGAAAGAGAAACAGGTCGGTTGGAGTAATGTACATATCGCTGTTGACAAGGAGGATTCTTAGCGATAAGATCGCAAAAGTTTCCATGCAGATACTGACTGTTGTTTCATTGTTAATTTTGTTAATAATGGGAGTGGGTTTGTATTACAAATCTTCTCCCATTATTGAAGGAAATTCGGTATGGAAGCTGTTATCCAGTTCTGTTTGGAGTCCCTTGTCCGGTGAATTCGGTTTCCTTTCTTTTATTCTGAGTTCCGTTTATGTTACTATTCTTGCGGTTGCCATTGCTTTGCCCATATCTTTGCTCACAGCTTTGTATCTGACGGAAAACGCAAAGTCGTGGGTTAAGAAATTGGTTTTCCCTGTGCTGGATATTCTTGCCGGTATTCCTTCGGTGGTCTATGGAGTGTGGGGGACTCTCATTATCATACCTGTTGTGGCGGACGTAATAGGTCCTTACTTTGTGGATTATACGAGCGGCTACACTGTTTTAGCAGGTGGTATTGTGCTTAGTGTTATGATTATTCCCTTGCTTGTGAGTCTGTTTATCGAAATATTTTCTACCGTACCCAAAGATTTCAAAGATGCTTCGGCATCTCTGGGAGCTACACGTTGGCAAACCTCAAGACTTGTTGTGGTAAGAAAAGCTATGCCCGGAGTTATCGCTGCTGTGGTTTTATCCATATCCAAGGCATTCGGCGAAACGCTGGCAGTGCTTATGGTTTGCGGCAACATGGTCAAGCTACCCGGATCCGTGTTTGATAGTTGTTATCCTTTACCTGCACTTATTGCCAATAACTACGGGGAGATGCTCTCTTTGCCTATGTACGAGTCGGCACTTATGTTTGCAGCCTTGGTGATGTTTGTTATCATTCTTATATTCAATGCCATATCACGTATTGTCCTCCAACAGGTAGGTAAAAGTTTTAAATTATGAGACTGAAATTTATAGAAGAAAAGGTATTCAATGTATTGATGATAGGGGCAACCCTTATTGTTTTTCTCTTTTTGGGCAGCATCATTTGGACGATAGTGAAAAACGGTTTTCCTTCCCTTACGTGGGAGATGGTAACCAGCTTGCCCGGTGGTGGGTTTTACCTGGGTAAGGAAGGCGGTATTTTGAACGCTATTGTCGGTTCTCTGTTTATTGTTGCCGGTTCTACATTATTGGGGCTGATGATCAGTATTCCTGTGGTTTTCTTTATCAACGTGTATTTACGAAAAGGTTCGCGTCTTGCTTATTTCACGCGGCTGACTTTCGATGTTCTTTTTGGGATTCCCTCTATCGTTTACGGGGCTTTTGCTTTCACTATCATGATCTTTTTCGGGTTGAAAACCTCTTTACTCGGAGGGATTATAGTTATTACCCTTCTTATCATTCCTATATTTATCAGGTCGATGGACGAAGTAGCCCAATCTATTCCCAGGGATTTGCTGGATGCCACTTATTCGCTTGGAGCGACAAGGTTGGAAATGATTAGGGTAATTTTGCGTCAGATAGCTCCCGGAATTATCACAGCTACCCTCCTTTCTATCGGAAGAGCCATAGGAGATGCTGCCGGAGTGATGTTTACGGCGGGGTTTACGGATAATATACCTACGTCGTTGGATCAACCCGCTGCAACTCTTCCGCTTTCGGTTTTTTTCCAGCTTAGCAGTCCTATACCGGAAGTTCGAGAGCGAGCTTATGCGGCAGCATTGCTACTCACTATAATAGTTTTGATATTAAGTATTGTAGGTAGAATCATTACAAATAAGTTTTCAAAGAACAGAATACAGTAATAAGTCTGTATTTTTTTCTTATCTTTGTATTGGAAACCTCAAAGAAAGGCTGATGCAGATATTATCTCAAAGAAGTATGGATTTGTTAACGGTTACTGCAAGAAACAGCCTTCTTTCACAATTCCAGGTGGAAGAGGTTTTTTCCTTTTTTCCTTCTCTCAAATACAGGATTGTACCGTTGGAAACATTTGGCGATAAGAACAAGCATATTTCTTTAATGGATACTGTTGCTCCTGATTTCTTCACACGCGAACTTGATGAGATTTTGATTAATAATGATGCCGATGTGGCTGTCCATTCCGCCAAAGATATTCCTTATCCTATGCCGGTGGAACTGGAACTGTTTGCCCTCTTTGAAGCATGGGACAAGACGGATTCATTGGTAAGCAAAAACAAATTGACCTTAGCCCAACTGCCGGTGAAAGCGAGGGTAGGCACGAGTTCCGTCGTACGAAAAGCCGAATTGCTTAGTTATCGTCCGGACTTGGAAGTGGTCGGTATCAGAGGAACCATAGAAGAGCGGATAGCCCAAGTGGATAATGGAACTATTGATGCGCTTATTGTGGCTACTTGCGCTTTAAAGCGTTTGGGCATGGAACACCGTATAGCCGATACCCTTCCTTTCAAAACCCATCCCTTGCAAGGTAACCTGGCAGTTGTAGGGCGGAAGGACAGGGAAGACGTTAAGGCTCTTTTCAGCTCGAAAGACGTACGGAAAAACTACGGTAAGGTGGTCTTGGTGGGCTTCGGTCCCGGTGATCCCGATTTGCTTACCCTTAAAGGAGATAAAGCCTTAGCCAAAGCAGATATTATCTTCCATGACGATTTGTTGGATAAACAATTTCTCACCCGTTACCCGGCAGAGAAGATATACGTGGGCAAACGGAAGGATACGCACCGCTACTGTCAAGACGAGATAAATGAGTTGGTCTATCAAGCTGCCATATCCGGCAAGAACGTTGTCCGCCTCAAAGGAGGCGACCCAATGATTTTTGCACACGGCAGAGAAGAAATAGATTACCTGCAAAGTCGTTTTGTGGAAGTGGAAGTCGTTCCCGGTATATCCTCCGGCATAGCTCTGGCAGCATATACCCACATACCTTTGACACATAGGGGTATGGCATCTTCCGTAGCTTTTGTTACGGGACATTCCGCCAAAGAAACGCAAACTCCCGATGCCGATACGCTGGTTTATTATATGGGTGGCGCCAATATATCCGCCATAGCCAGGAAGCTGATAGCCGCAGGTCGCAAGGAGGATACGCCGGCAGCTTTGATACACAATGTATCCTTGCCTAATCAAAAGACATATTATTCCTCTCTGAAAGAATTGCAATATTCAATAATCAAATATCCTACACCCATATTGCTGATAACCGGTAGTGTAGTTTCCTTTGAGAACCGTGTTTCTTGTAAACAGAAAGTGCTATTGACGGGAACTTCCCGAAAAGAATATGAAGACTACGGAGATATAACCCATACTCCTTTAATCAGGATACATAAGATAGAAAACAACGAGCGTTTATATGCTGCCTTGCGGACGATAGGTACGTTTGACCGGATTATTTTTACTTCCCGCTATGCCGTGCGTTACTTTTTTGAAGTATGGCATGAACTGAAGTTAGATTTGAAGGCTTTTTCTAACGTCAAAATAGTATCGGTAGGAAAAACGACTTCTGCCGAACTCGGTAAACACCAAATCTATCCTGACATAGAATCCGAAACAGAATCGGCGGAAGGTCTTATAAATTACTTTAAAGAAGCAGGGACCCAAAACGAACGGATACTTCTCCCTCGTTCCGACATAGGATTGAAATCTCTTTCGGAAGAATTGGCAAGACTTGGAAACCACGTGGAAGACATTCCCGTATATACAAATACGGTGAATAACGACGTTGAGAAAATAAACCCTGCTTTGTTCCAAAAGATTGTATTCACATCTCCCTCTTGTGTGGATGCCTTCATGCAGATATACGGCGAGATACCGGTGGGGGTGCAACTAATTGCGAAAGGGGAAACTACGGAAAGAAGATTGAAGTCGCAATCGAATGAAACGATTTATTAGATATTTTTTAATTTTGATAATATGTAAGAGTTCGTTTAAATTTATTTAAAAAAGAATCCGAAGGATTCGGATATGTATAGGAATAGCAAATGCAAGCAATGTTCGACTCCGAAGGAGTCGAATAAAACGGTATATCGGGGCATTGCTATATATATACAACTCCTTCGGAGTTTTCATAAGAATATTTTCTCAATCAAATTGGAACTGTTCCCAAACGAAAAAACGATAATAAACTTCTGACAGACAACAGAGTAAATGATGAACAACAAACTAACGCATTTAAAAGAACTTGAATCCGAGTCAATCTACATCATTCGTGAGGTAGCTGCTCAATTCGAGAAACCGGTATTATTATTTTCCGGAGGTAAAGACTCCATTGTAATGGCGTATCTGGCATATAAAGCCTTTTATCCTGCCACCATACCCTTTCCTTTTCTTCATATTGATACGGGACATAACTTTGAAGAAACCATTACCTATCGCGACAAACTGATAGCGGAACTTGGTGTAAAACTTATTGTGGGTTCCGTTCAGGAATCTATTGATGCCGGTCGTGTAGTAGAAGAGACCGGTTACAATGCCAGCCGTAACAAGTTGCAAACCGTTACCCTTCTTGACACTCTCGCCAAATACAAGTTTGATGCCGCATTGGGAGGAGCCCGCCGCGACGAAGAAAAAGCCCGTGCCAAAGAACGCTTCTTTTCTCACCGCGACGAATTCGGACAATGGGACCCCAAGAACCAACGCCCCGAGCTATGGAATATCTTCAACGGCAAAAAGCAATTGGGCGAGCATTTCCGTGTATTCCCTTTAAGTAATTGGACGGAGATGGATGTTTGGCAGTACATTCTTCAAGAAAACATTGAACTTCCAAGCCTTTATTATACCCACGAAAGAGAAGTATTCGAACGCGACGGCATTTGGCTCGCTTATTACCCTTTTATGAAACTCAGACCCGAAGAAGAGATTGTGCGTAAACGTATCCGGTGCCGTACCATCGGCGATATTACCTGTACGGGACTTACTATTTCCGAAGCCCATAGTTTGGAAGACATTATAAATGAGATAGCTGCTTCCCGCGTTACCGAACGTGGAGGACGTTCGGACGACAAACGTTCCGAAGCTTCTATGGAAGACCGGAAGAAAGCCGGATATTTTTGATACATACCTAACAAATACAGAATAATTTTATGGACGGATATTTGGATATGGAGCTTCTACGCTTTACAACAGCGGGGAGCGTTGACGACGGGAAAAGTACATTAATCGGACGTTTGCTTTATGACAGCAAATCAATATTTGAAGACCAAATAGAGGCAATAAAGGCAGCCAGTGAACGTCTGGGCAACAACGAAGTGAACCTTGCTCTCCTCACCGACGGTCTGAGAGCCGAACGTGAACAAGGTATCACCATTGACGTTGCTTACCGTTATTTTGCTACTCCCAAACGTAAATTTATCATTGCCGACACTCCGGGACATATAGAATATACCCGCAACATGGTAACCGGTGCATCTACAGCAGATGTAGCAGTTATTTTAGTTGATGCCCGCAATGGTATCATTGAGCAGACCAAACGCCATTCTTACATAGCTTCCCTGTTGCAACTCTCCAGCGTTGTGGTGGCAGTCAATAAAATGGACTTAGTGGACTTTTCCGAAGAAGTTTTCAATACAATAAGGGAAGGTTATCAGCTTATTGCTCAAAAACTACGGTTGAAGAGTGTACATTACCTTCCTATTTCAGCTCGTGACGGAGACAATGTAGTAGAGCGTTCCTCAAAAACCCCGTGGTATAAAGGTAAGACTTTTCTACACCTGTTGGAAACAATCCCCGTAAGAGAAGATGCCGGCAATCAGCCTGCGCGTTTTCCCGTGCAATATGTTATTCGTCCTCAAAAAGACGAATTTCATGATTATCGCGCTTATGCCGGACGCATAGCGTCAGGCGCTTACAAAGTGGGTGATTCCGTAACAGTTCTTCCCTCTTTGACGAAATCTGTAATTAAAGCCATAGATGCAGCGGATAAGTCGTTGAACGAGGCTTTTTCTCCCCAATCCGTTGCTATCCGTTTGGCGGACAATGTGGATATTAGTCGCGGTGATATGATAGTAAAAAGTGATGAACTTCCCTATATTGATACTAATATCTCTCTTTTGGTATGCTGGCTCAATCACCGTCCGCTTAGTACCGGCACCAAATATATCATCCGTCATACGACCGACGAAGTGTTCGGAATCATTAAAGACGTGCATTACAAGGTAAACATCAGTACGCTTGAAAACGTAACGGACGACAAGAAAGTGAAGATGAACGACATTGCCCACATCACCATAAAAACGTCCAAGCCTTTGAAATACGATCTTTACTCGCAAAATCGTATTACCGGAAGTCTGGTTATTATAGACGAAGCCACATTTGAAACCGTCGGTGCAGGAATGATACTGGAAGCGCCTGAAGAATAATTCTTTATAAAAATGGAAGTAGATATAGAACAACTAAATAGACAATTCTCCGGCAATTTACCGGAAGAACTGCTTACGTTCTTCCTCAATGAATATAAAGACCGTATTGCTTTAGCCTCCAGTCTCGGACTCGAAGATCAGGTACTTACCGATATGATAGTAAAGATAGATCGTTCTGCAACGATATTCACTATTGACACAGGTCGTCTCTTTCCTGAAACGTACACCTTGATAGACAAAACCAATTTGAAATATAACATCAAATTGGATGTGTATTCTCCCAAGCATGAACCGGTAGAGGTGTATGTCAAGCAAAACGGCATTAACGGTTTTTACGAAAGCATCGACAAGCGCAAGCAATGCTGCCGTGCTCGTAAGATAGAACCCCTTTTACGCGCTCTATCTACTCTTGATGTCTGGATTTGTGGACTTCGACAGGAACAATCCGTTACCCGCACTGGTGTCCAAGCCGTAGAATGGGACGAAGCCAACAATCTAATTAAAATCAATCCGTTGGTACATTGGTCGGAACAAGATGTTTGGAGGTATATCAAAGACAATCATGTTCCTTATAACGTTCTCCACAATGAGAATTTTCCAAGTATCGGTTGCCAGCCTTGTACCCGTGCCGTTGCAGAGGGCGAAGATATCCGTTCCGGCAGGTGGTGGTGGGAAAATTCGGAACACAAGGAATGTGGGCTTCATAAGAGATAACCATGAGTCAAGAAGTTCCTGCTTTTTTACCTGTATCCGTCAATATCACTAATAAAAAGATAGTGTTGATAGGCGGTGGTAAAGTAGCTTTTCATAAAGCCTCTATCCTGAGCGGATTTACGGATAAAGCAGTCGTTATCGCTCCTGAATTTTATCCGGGGTTTTATTCGTTGCCTTTTACTTTGGTAAAGAAACAATACGACTCGGAAGATTTGGAGGATGCTTTCCTTGTTTATGTCTGTACGGAACACAAAGAGCTGAATGTGTTGATAAAAACCGAATGTGAAAAACGTAAAATACTTACAAACGTATGTGATACTCCAATGCTTTGCGATTTTATTTCTCCTGCCATTCATAAAAACGGCAATATAACAATATCCGTATCTTCCAATGCTCAAAATGTCCGGCAATCAATAAATATTCGCAACCGGATAAAGGCTTTGATAGAAGAAGATGTAATTGAAATCAAATAATTAATGTTCGATTGTGTCTTTTTTTATTCGTTAAATATTAGTTATAACAGGAATTTTTGATTACTTTTGAACAATAATTTATAGTTATTATAAACGAGATGAAAATATTTCTTATTGTAGCCTTTTTTATTGTTTTCGGAATTGTAAAAGCGTATAATAAGGCTAAGCGGATGGATGATTCGAACCCGATACCGGACGAAAGAGATTTCGGTGACGAAAGCAGTGAAGATAATAACAAGGAATTTTTTCCGCAGTCTTCTCCTGCAAGTGGCAGCGAACTGTTTCCGAGAGAAAACAAGCAGACTGTCCGTTCGATGGCAGCAATGAAAAGAGAAACTACTCGTATGAATTTTGCCAAGTCATCAATTGGTACTGGCACACATACTATTCCACAATCGCAAACATCTTTTGACGATTTGGAATCCGAACAAGAATTCAATATATCTTCGCCGGAAGACGCCAGGCGGGCTATTATCTGGTCTGAAATACTCCAACGAAAGTATTAATCTAACGAAAAGAAATTCCATATTAATTATTTATTATGTCATTCAATTTTATAACGGCAGCTGAAGCTGCACGTATAGTTAAACACGGCTATAATGTTGGTCTCAGCGGATTTACTCCCGCAGGTTCACCTAAAGCGGTTACAGTAGAAATAGCCCGCATGGCGGAAGAAGAACATGCCAAAGGCAATCCTTTTCAGATAGGAATTTTTACCGGTGCATCAACAGGGGATTCTTGTGATGGGGTACTGACACGTGCCAAAGCAATTCGTTATCGTGCGCCTTACACTACCAATACCGATTTTCGTAACGCAGTGAACAATGGTGAAATAGCATACAACGATATACATCTTTCACAAATGGCACAAGAACTCCGTTACGGATTCATTGGTAAAGTAAATGTTGCTATTGTAGAAGCTTGTGAACTCACTCCGGATGGGAAGATTTACCCTACTGCCGGTGTGGGTATTACTCCAACCGTTTGTCTTTTAGCCGATCAAATCATTGTCGAATTAAATAGTGCCCATAATACGAGCATAAAAGGATTGCATGACCTTTACGAGCCACTCGACCCTCCTTATCGTCGTGAAATCCCGATATATAAACCAAGTGATCGTGTCGGTACTCCTTATGTGCAAGTTGATCCTAAGAAGATAGTTGCCGTTGTGGAAACAAATATACAAGACGAAGCTCGTCCATTCACCGCTCCTGATCCTGTTACCGATCAAATAGGCGTTAATGTTGCCCATTTCCTAACCATGGATATGAAGCGTGGCATTATCCCCTCTACATTTTTACCCTTGCAATCCGGTGTGGGGAACATCGCTAATGCCGTATTGGGAGCTTTGGGACGTGATAAAACCATCCCTGCCTTTGAGATGTACACAGAGGTAACTCAGGATTCCGTTATTGCTTTAATGAGAGAAGGGCGTATAAAGTTCGGAAGTACTTGTTCCCTCTCCGTGTCTAGCGAAGTACTGCATGCAATTTATAACAATATAGACTTCTTCCGCGACAAAATAATCATACGTCCTTCCGAAATATCAAACAGTCCCGAGGTAGCTCGCAGACTAGGGCTTATCTCTATGAATACTGCTATTGAAGCTGATATTTACGGCAATATCAATTCTACCCATATCTGCGGGACAAAAATGATGAATGGTGTTGGAGGTTCGGGTGATTTTACACGTAATGCCTATATTTCTATCTTCTCCTGCCCCTCTGTGGCAAAAGGAGGTAAAATCAGTTCTATCGTTCCGATGGTTTCCCACCACGACCACAATGAACATTCCGTAAGCGTTATCATCACCGAACAAGGTATAGCGGATCTTCGCGGAAAGAGTCCGGTAGAAAGAGCACGTACTATTATTGAGAATTGTGCACATCCGGATTATAAAGAAATCCTTTGGGATTATCTGAAAATAGCGACAAAAGGACAAACTCCACATTGCATTCAAGCTGCTTTAGCGATGCATGCCGCCTTAAACATTGAGGGCGATATGAAAAAAGTAGATTGGAGTAAATACTAAATACGTTTTCTTTGATAAGGGGAAGGGAGCAAGACTATTTGTTACCATAATTTGTCAATGTGTGCTCTTGTATAGTAATGTAGAAGAATATCATTGTAGGCATATCCTTGTTCGCCCATGACGGCTGCACCTATTTGACAAAGACCGACACCGTGCCCCCAACCAGCACCGGTAAATATGAAACGTTGCGGTATGCCGTTTGTTATACCGGTTTTATCAATCACGAAGGCGGAACTGTAGAGGTGGGAGGAAGAAAGTATGCGGCGTATTTCAAGTTCTTTGCCAATAGTGAGGGTGCGTTTGCTTCCGATAATTTTTAATTTGGTTAATCGAGCAGAGGTTCCTCGTTCTATCGGGACTAAATCCAAGATGTTTCCGAAATCAATACCGGAACGGTAGTATATGAGTTCGGAAAGTTCCGGTTGGGTATAAGTTACTTTCCAGCGATAGAAATTAATAGTTTCTTGGTCGTAGTTGTTTAATACTTGGGGTAAGATATGCTTGTCCGTTGTATTGCAGAACGATTGAGGAGAAGTACGTATCCATTTTTCGGCTTCAGTTTCGGTGTGTAGGTTCGGGAGTTGGATTTCAGACTTACTGTCTCTCTGTTTGTTCAGATATGGATGTTTCACATCTTCCCAACAATATTGAAATTCTTCAAAAGTACCACCGCAACATTTGGAGAAACGGGCATCACAGATATTTCCGTCGTACATTAACACTTGTCCGCGAGTAGCGTCTATGGCTTGGCAAACTATTGAGGTGGAGGTGCGGGTAGTACCTTGATAACGTTGGCAATGGTCGTCGGCACAAACGTGATAACAGAGGTGAGCGGTGCGGTCGTACCAACGAATAATAGTATCTTTTTCTACCGTTTCTTCTCTTGTTGTCTCCTTTTTCAGAGAAGGATTGAGAGGAAGGCAATCGAGATTTGCCAACAGCCAACTCCTTGAGATCACTGCATGTGCTTTTAACAACTCCGGCGAAGCCGTTGCACTCATTTCCGAAGAAATAACACTCGTTAGATAATCTTCTACGCCTATTATATTTATCCCCGTAAGTTTTTTATCCTCTACAATAATTTTCAAGACTCCTTGAAAGCGTTGGTTCTCTTTCCTTTCCCAATGGAAGTTGATGCCGATAGTAACATCTTTGAGTTCAAACTCATCTTTTGTTTCGTCTATAGGCTCAAATACTAATTCATCGTATAGATTATTTAGCCAAAGTATCTTCCCATTATTGTAAACGGCTGTTTGCATTCCGGTAATCTTTTTTCCGTTTATCACATAAGGAGTAGGGAAAGAGAACTCTATTTTCGGTTCAAACAAGATGCCCACTTGCACTTTCGGTTCGTTCATAATTGTTTCCTGATTTGTTGTATCAATTTCCGCAAGTCGGCAGGAGATATACATATTTCTTTAAGGATAGCAGCTATATTTGATGCCGTAATTTTCTGAAAGTCATTCTCTAAAGGTGTGATGAATACACCGCCTAAATCTACCGATGCAGGGCTGATAAGTAAATTTTCCTTTCCTTCGGCAAAATAGCAGGAAGGACGATGCTTTGCTCGCAGAAAGAGACAGACCGTCCATGTGTAGTTTTCGTACCAGACTAATATATTCATCATCGGTTCGTTGTTGTTGCATATTTGTGTCTCCAAAGTACTGTAAATAAGATGAAACAGCTTGATAGCATCCGCTTTGTCGTTAGATTCTATACATAGAGCCGTACGAAGTATATCATCGGAAACCTTTAAGATAGCTTTTCCGTATCTTGCAACTTCTTTCGTTTGCAAACCTTTTTCTATAGGAAGAAAACCTTTGCTCCCCGCTTGAAAATGTGCATGGTCGGGAGCGGAAGCACCACATTCCGGACCATTGTAGAATATGACACAATCATTTAGAATATCTGCCAAATCAATCATGTCACTAAAGCGCAGGAGGATGCGTTGCTTCGTGTGTTCGTGTTCAGCTATGGTGAAATGGTATGGAAAGATAGGGTAGGGGTTTACCAATATCGAATAGTGATTATTGAAGTTAATCCCTTTCTGTTCCGAAGGGCGATTGCTTGAACAAAGAAAGCACTTTCTTTCCCGAATAGAATTATCGTCCACCTTAGCTGCTGAAGATATAATGCGGGCGGGATTAAATTGCACTTTATATGTGTAACCGTTTACTTTCAACTGTCTTTCTTCGACTTGAGACAGGGCGGTATAGTTATTTCGAGCCGTTTCCCATACAGCGAGTTGAGCATCTAAGATTTCCGGCGAGGAGAGGCTAGGGTGCGGCTTTTTATTCTTGCTTTCAGTTCCCACGTTCTAATCTTATCTTTATAAACGTTGTTCTCATTCGTTTTCACAATATCCAATGCCGCATCGGAGTTTCCTTCCCATCGCCGGCACAAATAAACCACATTATACACGCGTCCGATTTGGTAATGGCGAGCAATTCTCAATCCTATTGCATAGTCTTCCCCGTAGCTCGTATTAGGTACTTTTATCTCACGCAGTACGGGAGTGTAGAAAGCACGTGGCGCACCCAGTCCATTGACACGAAGAGCGTTGTTCCGTCCGTTGTCTGCTGTCCACTCCTTGTGGTCGATAATGCCGGGTGGAATTGTGTTCATATCAAAGTCCGTTATCATATAAGTGCCTACTACCATGGCACAATTTTGCTCATAAAAAGCATTTATTAGTATCTGCAATGAGTTCTCGTCTTTGTAAACATCATCACTATCCAACTGAACAGCAAACTTTCCGCATTTGTGATGATGTACGCCAATATTCCAACAACCACCAATACCCAAGTCCGTATGTTCGGGGATAATATGTAAAAGCCGTTCGTCAGAAGCATACTTGTTTATAACCTCTGTAGTGCCGTCTGTAGAATAGTTGTCAACAATAATGAGATTAAATCTGAAATCTGTTTTCTGATTAAGTACCGAACGAATGGCATCTTCTATCGTGCGGACACGATTGCGCACAGGGATAATCACCGATGCTTCATAGTCGAAATTATCAGCCTTAAATGTTACCTCCTTGAAGTTGGGTGGTAAGTAGCCTCCTATCTCTTTCAGATGTTCGGTACAAGCCTGTTCCATCTCTATCTGCACTTCCCTGTTTTTAGGATCGACGTAGTCGAACATCCTTTCACTGCTTTTGCACATATCAACGGTTTCAATTTCCGAATAGAGATACTCATTGATATGTACTAACGGTTTCTTTTGCGAAAGTTTGAGGCGAAGGTCATATAATCCTGCATGTTTATAATCTGCTTTCATACGTCCTGCAGCTTCCTTCAAGGCATCCGCTTTATATAAGAGAACGGGACCGAAATCGAAGTCATCACGGAGACTTCCAAACTGGTAATCTATCACCGGTGCATTTATCTTTTCATCTCCCACAATCCGGTATCTATCGGCATATATCATTCCGGCATCGGTATCTTCCAACACCTGAATCATGCGTTCTAATGCAAACAGACCAAGTTTAAGCGTGGTATATTTAGTATAAAGTAGTGTGTAAGCGGCATTGGAATGGGAAACAATGGCGTGTATCGTCGTACTTGCATTGAGAGTGGGTACAATTATGATTTCATAGTTGGAGATTTTCTTTTCCACAGACTTGGTAGCCAATAGGTATATTTTATTGACAAGTCCGGTTTCTTGTAGCTCTTTCGCCGTTTTCTCCGCTTGTGAAACTGTTATGAAAGGAATAAAACAAGTAATGGTCATTGGTACAATCTTATTTTTTCTTTTTTGGTTTCCTTACTATCCATATCCCTGCAAAAGTAAATAGGGCATTGAGTATCAGTAGCTCATAGCTAAATTCATATCCTCCAAACCATGCCTTTGAATTCTTTTGCAGAATGAAACAAAGTATTGGAGCAATGATAGCCACTAAAGGAATGTATTTGTCCCGAACCTGCCCCTTCATGAAAATACCAAAAGCAAATAGACCAAGTATCGGTCCGTAGGTATAACTTGCCAGGATATATACGGCATCAATCACGCTTGTGTTGTTCAGCAGATTAAAGATGAAAATGACTGCTCCCATTACAATTGTCATACCTATATGTACGCATTTGCGTATCTTTATTATTTCATTTTCACTCTTATGCTTTATCCCCAACACATCTACAGTAAAAGAAGTGGTAAGAGCTGTTAGTGCAGAACCTGCGGCAGCATAAGCCGAAGAAATTAATCCGACAACAAACAAGATACCAACAATCGTTGGGAGATGGCTACCTACGGCGATCATCGGAAAGACCTCGTCACTCTTTATTTTGCCCGTTATAATATCTTGCAGCGTAAACATTTCGTTTTTTACGGCATAAGTATAAAGCAATACCCCCATCATCAAGAAAAGCAGAATGATGAAAAATTGTAATATACCACTCGTTATCATATTCTTTTGAGAGTCTTTGAAATTCTTACAGCTTAGGTTGCGTTGCATCATATCTTGGTCAAGCCCTGTGGTGGCAATCATCGTAAACATTCCGGCGAGGAACTGTTTGAAGAAGAAACGCTTATCGTTGATATCATCAAAGAAGAATAAGCGAGACAAACGGCTTTCCGTTATCGTTTTCATCATTCCGCCAAAGCTCAAATGCAGATCGGAAGCAATATAGCAGATACAGAGAATAACCGAAACGATAAGGCAAAATGTTTTTAGTGAATCCGTCCAAATCAGCGACTTCACTCCTCCGCGAAAAGTATAAAGCCAAACCAATGTTACCGTAACGATAACGTTTAATATAAATGGCAGACCGAGCGGAGCGAATACCAGCAATTGAAGCGTAAGACACACTAAAAATAAGCGTACGGCTGCTCCTAACATTTTGGAGATGAAGAAAAACCCTGCCCCCGTTTTATAAGAAGATATCCCGAATCTATTTTCCAGATATTCATAGACGGAAACTAAATTCATCCGATAAAATAGAGGCACAAGCACAAAAGCAATGACAATTTGTCCCGCTACAAAACCTAATACCATTTGTAAATATGCGAAGTTGCCGACAGCCACCATGCCCGGCACAGACACATACGTCACGCCCGAAATACTCGACCCAATCATGGCAAATGCCACAATGTACCAGACAGATTTACGGTTGCCTACAAAAAAACCTGCGCTATCAACTTTCCTTCCCGCAAGATACGATACTCCCCAAAGTATCGTAAAGTAGGTGGCTATTATGATTAAAATGGAAATGGGAGTCATATATAATCCGGTGATACTATAAAATTTATACTCTGTTTATCGCCTTCCCTTCCATATATGCTTTTAAGTTTTCAAGCATAATGTTCATTAGCCTTTTCCTTGCGGCAAGAGATGCCCAAGCTATATGCGGGGTGATGTAACAGTTCTTTGCACTCAACAAAGGATTATCGGGGCGGGGCGGTTCAGTGGAAAGTACATCTAAACCCGCTGCAAAGATACTATTATTATTCAGAGCTTCCGCCAGATCCTGCTCATTGATTAACGGTCCACGACCGGTATTGATAAGGATAGATGCCGGTTTCATCAGAGACAGACGACGAGCATTTACGAGTTCACGAGTCTTTTCAGTCAGCGGACAATGCAGGCTTACGGTGTCGCATACAGAGAAAAGTTCATCAAGTTCCAGCTTTGTTATCTCCGACGGTAGTTGCGAAGCCGGTTTAGAAGTATGAGCATATACTTTCATGCCGAATGCACCGGCTATTTGGGCAACCCTCCATCCGATATTGCCCAATCCGACGATGCCGATTTTCTTTTCTGCCAATTCTATCAGAGGAGTGTCCCAAAACGAGAAGTCGACACAGTTTGCCCATCTTCCTTTATGGACTTTTTCGGAATGAAGTTGTACTTGTTGGGCGATATTCAAGATATGTGCGAAAACCATTTGCGCTACGGATTCCGTGCTATAAGCAGGGATGTTGGTAACGACGATATTACGTTTTCTCGCAGCATCAATATCTACTACATTATATCCCGTAGCCAATACACCGACATATTTCAGTTTGGGCAAAGCGTTGATTAGTTCGGCGGATAGTACGGTTTTATTTGTTAAGAGGGCTTCGGCATTTTGAGAGCGTTCCAATACTTTGTCGAGAGGAGTGCGGTCGTATATGGCACATTCCCCTAAAGAGTTTAGTTCGTGCCAATCGAGGTCGCCGGGGTTAAGGGTGTAACCATCTAATACTGTGATTTTCATAATGATAATTAAATAATATTATTAATTTGACATGCTTCACGATAACTCTTCTCTTAAAAACTTCGGCGTGTATCCTTTCTCACTTCTTGCCACTTCCTCCGGCGTTCCGAAACTCAGAATCTCTCCCCCTCCTCTTCCCCCTTCGGGTCCCATATCAATAATATAATCTGCTACTTTAATCACATCCAGATTGTGCTCAATCACAATGACTGTATTTCCTTTGTTTGTCAGCTTATCAAGCACTCCCAACAGTACGCGAATGTCCTCGAAGTGCAACCCTGTTGTCGGCTCATCCAAAATATAAAGCGTTTTCCCTGTATCCCGTTTGGATAGTTCGGTAGCTAACTTCACCCGTTGGCTCTCCCCTCCCGATAAAGTAGTGGACGATTGTCCCAACTTAATATACCCCAGTCCGACTTCCTGAATCATCTTTATCCTGTTCAATATCTGCGGTACATTTTCAAAAAACTCTACCGCTTGGTTGATCGTCATATCCAGCACATCAGCAATAGATTTCCCTTTAAAACGGACTTCAAGCGTTTCGCGATTATACCGTTTCCCGTGGCATACCTCGCAAGGCACATACACATCGGGCAGAAAGTTCATTTCTATGGTTTTGTATCCGTTACCCGAACAGGCTTCGCATCTTCCGCTGGTTACGTTGAAAGAGAAACGTCCGGGCTTGTATCCTCGTATTTTGGCTTCCGGAAGCCCGACGTACAGATTGCGTATATCCGAAAACACACCTGTATAGGTAGCCGGATTGGAGCGTGGCGTTCTGCCCAAGGGCGACTGGTCAACATTCACTACCTTATCTATGTGCTCTACTCCCTCCACGGAATCGTACTCCAACGGGTCTTGCAAAGAGTGGTAAAACTTTTGAGACAAGATAGGCTGCAACGTTTCATTGACCAACGTAGATTTACCGCTCCCCGACACACCGGTAATGCAAATTATCTTGCCCAGCGGAAATTCCACATCTATATTCTTCAGATTATTTCCTCTAGCTCCGCGAATCCAAATAGATTTCCCATTTCCTTGCCTCCGTTTGGCAGGAATTTCAATCTTTTTCTCTCCATTGAGGTATTGCGAAGTAAGCGTATTTCCCTGCAACATCTTTTGCGGCGTTCCCTCGAAAACCACTTCACCGCCTAATCTTCCCGCTTTGGGACCCATGTCTATCACGTAGTCGGCAGCGACCATCATATCCTTGTCATGTTCCACTACGATGACGGAGTTTCCAATATCCCGAAGTTCTCTCAACGAATGAATCAAACGAAGGTTGTCGCGTTGGTGAAGTCCGATACTTGGCTCGTCAAGAATATAAAGCACGTTAACCAGTTGCGACCCTATTTGAGTAGCCAATCGGATACGCTGCCCCTCACCCCCCGAAAGGCTTACCGAACTACGGTTTAATGATAAATATTCCAGTCCCACGTCCAACAAGAATTTAAGCCGCGTACGAATTTCTTTTAGTATTTCCGCCGCAATTTTCTTTTGTGTTTCCGACATCAAACCGTCCGCCTGCATCAGCCAATCGTACAGTTCATTAACATCCATGTTGGACAATTCATTGATATTCTTGTTAGCAATGCGGAAATGCAACGCTTCCCTGTTTAAGCGCATACCTTTACATTCGGGACAGACGATAGTCTTGGCAAATTGTTCCGCCCATTTCTGTTCTGTAGTCGAAGACTCTTTCTCCTGCAATATCTGGATGTATTTCACCACCCCTTCGTAGGTTACGAAATAATCGGAAGAAGTGCCTATCAATGCGCTTTTTATCTTAATTCTGTCGTCCGCACCATAGAGTATCTCGTCAATGGCATCATCCGGCAAATCTTTTACGGGCGTATTCAATGTAACTTCATGCTTATTCAGCAAAGCGGTGATTTGCCAAAATATCATCGTATTCTTATATTTCCCCAGAGGAGCGATTGCTCCCTCGTAAATAGACAACTTCCTGTCGGGTATCAACTTATCTATATCTATTTGAGAGATAATGCCCAGCCCCTTGCAACGGGGACAGGCTCCTTTGGGAGAATTGAACGAAAAGTTATGTGGGGCAGGTTCTTTGTAAGACAGTCCCGTAGCGGGATCCATCAGCCGCTTGCTATAATGGCGTGGTACGAGAGCAGTATCCAGAATCATCAGCAACCCGTCTCCCTGATGCATAGCGGTTGTCACACTTTGTTTCAGGCGAGTATAATCTTTTTCGGACGCTACCATTTTGTCTATCACCACCTCAATATCATGATTCTTGTAGCGGTCTAACTTCATACCCGGAGCAACTTCGCGAATGTCTCCGTCAACACGGACATACAGGTATCCCTTCTTGCGTACCTGTTCAAACAACTCCTTATAATGCCCTTTCCGGGTACGCACGAGTGGCGAAAGAATGTGTATTTTCTTTCCCGCATAATCCCTCAGTATCAGTTCGAGTATCTGCTCTTCGGTATATTTCACCATCTTTTCGCCCGAAAGGTAAGAATACGCCTCCCCTGCACGGGCAAACAACAAACGCAGATAATCGTATATTTCGGTAGTAGTCCCCACCGTAGAGCGGGGGTTTTTATTCGTTGTCTTTTGTTCAATGGAAATGACGGGGCTTAATCCCGTTATCTTATCCACGTCCGGGCGTTCTAAATTCCCTAAGAAGTTACGTGCATAAGCCGAAAAGGTTTCAATATAACGGCGTTGCCCTTCGGCGAATATCGTATCGAAAGCCAAAGACGATTTTCCGCTTCCGCTCAATCCTGTTATTACGGTCAAACTGTTACGTGGAATTTCAGCATCAATGTTTTTCAGATTGTGTACGCGTGCACCATATACGTTTATATATTCAACCTCTTGCATTCTTTTATATCGAAATTAATTGTGAAATGTTTTCGTACATCACGGGTATTTTATTATAAATCAAAAGCAATCCTCCCAAGAAGATTGCTTTTGGTTTATATAATAATACGTTTGGATTATTCTTGTATAGCGGCAATGCCCGGAAGAATTTTACCTTCGATGGCTTCCAGTAATGCACCACCACCGGTAGATACATAAGAAACGCCGTCCGCCAAACCAAATTTATTGACACAAGCCACAGAATCGCCTCCACCTACAAGCGAGAAAGCGCCTTTCTTGGTTGCTTCGACAATGGCTTCGCCTACTACTCGTGAACCGTGAGTGAAATTATCGAATTCAAATACTCCCGTGGGACCGTTCCAAAGAATAGTTTTAGAATCTTTGATGACTTCGGTAAACTTTTTTTCCGTCTTCGGACCAATATCAAGACCTTGCCAACCGTCAGGTATTTCATTGACCGAAACAAAGTTCGTCTTTGCGTCATTGGAAAAGGAATCGGCTATTTTAGCATCTTCCGCCAAAACCAAATTCACATTGTTTGCCTTTGCTTTCTCTATCAAACTTAGAGCCAAATCCAATTTATCTTTTTCGCAAATAGAATCACCTATCCTTCCGCCTTGTGCTTTAGTGAAGGTGTATGTCATGCCACCGGCAATAATCAAGTTGTCCACCTTAGTCAGCAAGTTTTCAATAATCTCTATTTTAGAAGACACTTTAGAACCTCCCATGATAGCGGTAAACGGACGTTTGACGTCGTTCATCACTTTGTTCACAGCTTTTACCTCTTTTTCCATCAGATAGCCGAACATCTTACTATTGACATCAAAGTACTTGGCGATGAGCGCAGTAGAAGCATGTGCACGGTGAGCCGTTCCAAATGCATCGTTTACGTAACAGTCTGCATAAGAAGCAAGTTTCTTTGTAAATTCCTTTTGACTCTCTTTTACGACTTTCTTAGCAGCTGCTTTTTCCTCGTCCGTAACATCGTCTGCCAATCCTCTCGGTTTACCTTCTTCTTCAGCATAAAAACGAAGATTCTCAAGCAACAACACTTCACCCGGCTGCAAAGCGGCAGCTTTTACGGTAGCTTCTTCACTTATGCAATCATTGGCAAACTGAACTTCAACACCCAATACTTCGGATATATGACCGAGAATGTGTTTCAAAGAGTATTTATCAGTGGTTCCTTTAGGACGCCCCAAGTGCGAACCTATGATTACACTGCCTCCATCGCTAATAATCTTCTTTAATGTGGGAAGTGCGGCGCGAATACGAGTATCGTCCGTAATGTTAAAGTTTTCATCCAATGGCACGTTAAAATCTACTCTAACGAATGCCTTTTTACCTGCAAAATTAAACTTGTCTATTGTTTGCATACTATTTATTATTTAAAAGTATTAGTTTGATTTATTATCTGTATCATTTATAAATGGGAATCTGTTTCTTTCTTACACACTCGTAATTATAGTCAACGAAGAATGTTCAACTTTCTTAATAATATCTTTATCATCGGTTACCAATTTGAAAGACTGGTTCCGGCAAAATTCAACAATATAACTGTCATTAAAATCAATTATCTCAAAATTCGTTAAGATATTATCCATGTTAACGGAATTAAAGTTATCAGGCGTTCTTTCTGTAATTCTCAGTATATTTTTTATCTCCGAAGTGATTTCTTTTGATGCTGTTTTGTAACGCGCAGTTGGTATATAGTCTTGTTTATACCGGGCATTTACATTTCGAGGGTCTTCTTTTTTCCATAAATCATAGTCTAATCGCAAGCATGCGTTAGCAAATTCAGACAGTATCATGCTTGTGATAAATATAGAAGCCCGGCATGTTTGTATCTGTTGCAAAAATCGGGAATAGTCTTGTTGTTTCTTTTTAGATGAATTCCCTAACGGACAAAACAAAAACATCCATATATTGTTATCGAAAAAATATGAATCTGTGGAAGAAGGATTATATTTTTTAATATCATTAATTTCGTTCTTCATTCATTATTTTGCTTACAGATTCATCAAAAGATTGTTTATTTTGAAAATACTCTTTTGCTCTATCCGTTACTAATTTGAAACGGGATGTGTCATCAGGATTGACATTTGTTAATTTCAATCTTGCCGATAGCTCTTCACTCGTATAATCTTTATACAATTGCCCGATTGCTGCATTTAGAAAAGCAGTGGTTAAAAGTTTTATACCGGAGAAATCCAATTCCACCACTTCATACTCTTTCAGTAATTGATTGATGATACCGTTTATTTTATCTCCTTCATCAGAAGACACACCGTTATTTAATGTAGTATATTCATTAATTTTTAAAACTGCTTTGGCTTTTCTCATATTTTCTTCATTAGTTCCTTCAAAATATATTATCCAACAATACCGGTTCTCCTTGTAAGTGGTAAAAGGCATCGTCGTTAAAATTAAATTCCATGTTTACAATCGTACCGGGAAAACCTTCAGAAATAATTTCTTTTCTTATCCTTCCTTTTCTGAATTCCAAATATCCTTCTCCCGAAACAAACTGCACCCCTCCTTTGTTTAACCGGATAAAATCCATTAATAGCCCTAAGCCTAAACCTCCCGACCTGTCTGTTTTTGTTGTGTTGCCCGTCTGTATTGCCCACTCTATTGCATCGTGTGCCAACAAAGCATTTTTATTGGAATGTGTCAAAAAAGAATTTACATTGTTCACAATCGTATTTCCCATATCCACAATCGTCATATCCAATCGTGCTGAAGAAGTGTTTGGAAAGTACTGTCCACACGTATGAATATATTCACATTTGCCGTGAGTACGGGCATTTTCAAATATTTCAAAAATACTTTCACCGATTCGTTTTCCCAATAGCGGACTATGATTGGGAAAATCCGGTTTTGATAATAATTCTCTGCTTATATATTCATTAAATGTACCGGCTTGTTCCGGAGTAAATTGTTGAAAACTAATTATCGTTCCGGCATTTCCAATATGTGCAAAAGGAAGAGGTTCGAGGAAACCGTTTCTCTTGAAAATATCGTTGACTTTATCAGATATATTTGCACGTTGTATTTTATATTCTTTTGCTTTAGCCAAACACTCAATAGCCCCCAAAACAGCTACTAAATTAGCTTCAAACCAACTAGTATTTTTGAAATCAAAAACGATATCACTTTCATTACTTTTTGTTACTTGATGATACAAAGAAATCAGATCCGTATATCCCTGTAAATCATTTTTCACATGAGGTTTGACTTTAATATACATTCCCTTTTATTACATCAACACCTAACCTATTATTATTAAGAAAATTGCGAAAAACTACTTAATAGTTCCTTATATTTATCTACAAATATACCCTTATTCTTTCAATCTATCAAAGAAACCATCTGAAAAATTTCTTTTGTAAGAATCACGTGAAAATTTTATAAAGGTTATGCCTTATGTTTTTTCATATAGTCTTTACACATTAATTGCAAGCCACACTCGTCGCATTTTGGTGTTCGGGCTTGGCAGACGTAACGTCCGTGGAGGATAAGCCAATGATGAGCAATGGGAACGAGTTCGGCAGGTATATACCTTATCAGTTCTTTTTCGGTAGTCAACGGATTCTTGGAATCGGTAGTTAATCCGATGCGGTTTGCTACGCGAAACACATGGGTATCCACTGCCATGGCAGCCTTATTATATACTACGGATTGGATAACATTGGCTGTCTTCCTGCCTACGCCCGGCAGTCTGATAAGCTCTTCGAGCGTATCGGGTACTTGACTGTTGAAGTCGTTTACCAGCATCCGTGCCATGCCCACCAAATGCCTGGCTTTGTTATTGGGATAGGAAACGCTACGGATGTATTCATAGACAACTTCCGGAGTGCCGGCAGACAAAGCTTCCGGAGTGGGAAAATCCTGATATAACTTAGGAGTAATCATATTTACCCGTTTATCGGTGCATTGAGCGGAAAGGATAACAGCTATCAGCAGTTCGAAAGGATTATTATAATGCAATTCCGTCTCGGCTACGGGCACATTCTGCTGGAACCAAACGATTACTTTTTCATAGCGTTCTTTCTTTGTCATTTCCTATGTGTTGCCTATCATGTTATGTTTTATGCAGACAAATATAATGATTTTGATAGTCATATACAATTTTAAACGGGGTAAAAACGAAATAAATCGTAGTACATTTGTGAATAAAGAAAGATACCATAGTAAATTGCCGTCCTCCGGGAAAAGTGGCTCAAACCCTGTAAACGACCTTCCTCGGAGGGATACGCTCGTCCTAATCTCGATATTTGCCGTCCTCGAAGGCTGTTTTGCCGTCCTCGGACGGTTACCTCTCGTCCTGAGGACGACAGCTGTCGTCCTCAGGACGGCAAATTGTAGACAAAGGACGGTAAGCTGTCGTCCTCAGGACGAATAAAGAACCTTGCAAGAAGGAACGGACATCGTGCAATCTCTTTCTTTAGTAGGTTCGCCTGTCAACCAGCGCTTTAACCTGCCAATCTCTGAAAGGCTTTCTACGATAGGGCTGAGGTCGAATTTGGTCGGTTTTTGGTCGAATTTGGTCGGTTTTAGTAGGTTTTTGGTAGGCTGGAGGTCGATTTTAGGGCGTTTCGATTGGGAAGTGATTAGGTAGTGATTGGATAATGGTCGGACTTGGTTAGGTGTGAGTAGGGTTGAATTGAGGTGGCTTTAAGAAAGTCTTGCAAGGTTTGGGGAGAAAAGAGTTTTTAAAGAAAAATTATTTGGAGGATTGGGGAAAAGAGGGTATATTTGTGAGGAAAGTAAGGTGATGGAAGGTGAGGAGATTTTTTGGTTCGATGTAACCAGAGATTATTACCAAACTGCTAACCGAACAACCCTGCGGCTTAACAGAGGGAAAAGAATTTGGAAGATTTGAGATAAATAATTGACAATTAAATTTAAGTAATTATGAGAAGGGAATGGACAAGGGAAGAATTCATTTTGACTTTCGACTTGTATTGGAAGTTGACATTTGGCGAATTTAACCAAAACAACCAGAAAGTTCAGGAGTTGGCGCAATTAATTGGGCGAACAAATGGTTCTGTTGCCATGCGCTTGGCAAATTTTGCTGCTTGCGACCCTTACCACCAAAAGAGGGGAATTAAAGGATTGCCTGGTGGATTAAGCAAGTGTCAACCGATATGGGACGAATTTGCCGAAAACAGAGAATCCTTGTGCCGTGAAAGCAAACGAATTCGTGACGAATTAAAAGGGGAAAAACAGGCTCTAATTTCTAATAAACAATTTATAAATAATATCTTCAATAACCATGTTCCAGAGATTATCACCTTGTGCGAGAGACATAAGGTCAAAAAATTATATGTTTTCGGCTCAGTAATAACAAATAGGTTTAACAATCAAAGCGATATTGATTTGGTGGTGGATTTTAAAGAAATCGATTTAATAGATTACGCAGATAATTATTTTGATTTACAATATTCTTTGGAAGATATTTTCGGGAGAAAAGTAGATTTATGGGAAGATAAAGCCATTCGCAATCCTATCCTAAGAAAAAATATAGATGACTCAAAACAATTGATTTATGGATGAATATATCAAAAAACATCTAAACGATGTGCTCAATTCTATTAACGAAGTTGAAAGCTATTTCAAAGGTGAATCTAAATTCTTTGAGAAATTTAATAATGATATTCTTCGCCAAAGAGCTGTTGAACGAAATGTAGAGATTATAGGCGAAGCGATAAACAGAATATTAAAAATTGATTCTATGTTCCAACTTTCTAATGCGAAAGCAATTGTAGGTACAAGGAACAAAGTAATACATGGTTATGACAGTGTCACACCGGAATTTTTATGGAGTTTGATAATCAAACATCTTCCGGTTTTAAAAATCGAAATAGAAAACTTGTTGGTTGAATAAGATAATATTTAAAAAAAACAATGCGTCATACAGAAATCATAAAAGACATTCGCAAGAAATTACAGCAGTTTCCTCCACAAGTAATGGCTATTCTGTATGGCAGTGAAGCAAGAGGCGATGCACGCCCCGATAGCGACATTGATTTGCTGATTTTGGTAAACAGAGAGAATATTACGGAGCAAGAGAGACAGGATATTATGAATCCACTGTTTGAAGTGGAGTATGAAACCGGAGTTTTGATAAATCCTATTGTTCTATTGGAAAAGCAATGGGGAAAAGTTGTAACTCCTTTCTATGAAAACGTGATGAAAGAAGGGATTGTATTATAATGACAGAAGAAGACAGAATGCAAAAGAATACACTACGGGTATGTACTATATTATTTTCTATCAAGAATGAATTAAGGACGTAATATTTGTCATGAAAAGCCTGACGGAAATAGCCAAAAGAATGATGCCGAAAAATTTGCGAAGCAGATAAATTCCACCTTTCCCGAGAAAACGTTCAATATGGTTTGTCATTTTGATTACAAAATAAACCAGGAACATATTAAAAAGCAAGGCTATCAAAATATTGATAGATGAATATTCCGCCTTCAAAGAAAGCAAGGTGGTAAAAGAGCCGGCTCCGGCTACTAAAGGAAAAACAAGCGGTACAAAAGTAGCTTCTTTTATCGGTCCCTGGTTCTTGAATATCTCCACATCAAGCAACATCTCCAATGCCATAAAAAAGATAACAATAGCCCCTGCCACAGCAAAAGATTGAATATCCACATGAAAGAGTTTCAGTATCATATCTCCTGCAAAGAAAAAACCTATCAATAGTAGAGAAGAGAGCACGGTTGCGGTAATTGCGTTCACTTCTTTCCCTTTTTCTCTTAAACTGGTGATAATAGGGATAGAACCAATAATATCTATCACAGCAAAAAGCACAATAAATGCGCTGATTGTTTCTTGCAAACTGAAATTCATAATAAAGCCTTCTTTCCTGCAAAAATAGACAAAAAGAGCGTTTATTTGTGCCCAATTAATGAAATATAATTGTATCTTTGTTAGGGAATGGAAGATTGATTAAAACAAGTAGGTATGAGAAAGCGGTTTTTAGTGGTCTTATCTGTCTTTTTAGTTGTTGTCGTATCGTGTGCGGCAGAAAAGAAAAATAAAATCGATAGGCATGCTTTGGTAGAAAGAAATAATCCGCATGTTAGAGCATTTGAGAAACTTTCGTCTCTTTCCGTTGGAAACGGGAATTTTGCTTATACGGTAGATGCTACGGGTTTGCAAACATTCCCTGAATTATATGCGGCGGGTGTTCCGCTTGGGACACAGTCTCAATGGGGATGGCACAACTTCCCCAATCCTAAAGGATACAAACATGAGGAAACCTTGAAAAGCTATAATTTCAGGGGGTGGGAAGAACCTTATTCCGTACAATTTAATACTCCCGGAAGACAGAAAGATGCAGCAAACTGGTATCGTGCCAACCCTCACCGCCTGCATTTGGGAAATATAGGACTGGAACTGACCAATGACGATGGAATAAGTATTAAAACGGATGATATAAAGGCTGTGAATCAGGAATTAGATCTTTGGAATGGGCTTGTTATGAGCCGGTTTGTGATAGGGGAAGACTCTGCATTTGTAAAGACAGTATGTCATCCGTCGAAAGATCAGATTGCTGTGGATATACATTCTCTTTTGATAACGAAAGGAGTAATGAAAATAAACTTCCGCTTCTCCTATCCTACGGGACAACATACAGATGATGCTTGTGATAGAACAGTACCCCAAAAGCATAAAACGGAAATAATTAAGCAGGATGTCCGGTCTTTGGTATTCAAACGGACACTGGATAATACGATTTATTATGTAACTGTGAGATGGACAGGAAAAGTTTCTGTTTCCGAAAAGGAGCCTCATTATTTTGTTCTTGCTCCCGAATCCGATGATTTTACCTTTACAAGTGAATTTGCCGAAGAAAGTCCTTCCAAAACCCAAGGAAACGTAAAAGAAGCGTTTGCCGAATCGTCCGAGCATTGGCAATCTTTTTGGAAAAGGGGAGGTGCTGTCGATTTCTCGAAATGTACCGATGAGCGGGCTAAAGAATTGGAAAGAAGAGTTGTTCTTTCTCACTATCTGATGGCTATCCAGTCGGCTGGGGTATATCCTCCGCAGGAAACCGGATTGACATACAACAGTTGGTTTGGAAAGTACCATCTCGAAATGCATTGGTGGCATGCCGTCCATTTTGCATTGTGGAAAAGAACAGACTTGTTGGAGCGCAGTATGGATTGGTATATAAAAGTGTATCCGGTAGCAAAAGCAATAGCCGAACGACAAAAATTCAAAGGTATCCGGTGGATGAAAATGACCGATCCTTCGGGAATGGAAGCGCCCTCGGAAGTGGGTTCTTTTCTGGCATGGCAACAGCCTCATTTTATTTATATTGCCGAACTTATATATCGAAACAATCCGTCCGAAAAGATTTTGAAGAAGTACGGTTTTTTGGTGGAAGAAACAGCGGAATTTATGGCTTCTTTTGCAACATACGAAGAACTTGAAGATCGCTATGTATTGAAAGGATTAATCCCTGCACAGGAAACATTGAATGCATCCGAAACGATAAACCCTCCATTCGAATTATCGTATTGGCACTATGCAATGTCAGTAGCCCAGCGGTGGAGAGAAAGAGAAGGCAAACCCAGAAAACCGCAATGGGATGAGTTAATTGATAAATTATCTCCACTTGCCTATAATCGGGATGGGCTTTATTTGGCAGCCGAAAGTGCGGTGGATACCTATAAGGATAGTCGTTATACATCCGATCACATGGCGGTGTTGGGTGCAGTAGGCGTATTACCGATGAGTAAATTGGTGCGTGAAGATTATATGAAGAATACCTTGCATTGGGTATCGGACAATTGGAGTTGGGATAGAACCTGGGGTTGGGATTATCCGATGACAGCCATGAATGCTGCCCGCATGAACGAACCGGATAGAGCGATTGATGCGTTATTGATGAATAAACGAACAAACACCTATCTTGTTAACGGTCATAACTATCAGGATTCACGTCTGAGGGTGTATTTGCCGGGTAATGGCGGATTGCTCGCTGCAGTGGCAATGATGTGTGCCGGTTGGGACGGAAATAAAACGGATACTCCGGGTTTCCCGAAAGACGGTAAATGGAATGTTATGTGGGAAGACCTTGCTCCTATGCCATAGAAATCAGATTCAAAGCCGGTCAGAATAGTTTTAGTTTGTTTCTCCTTGCTTCTTCCAGAGAAACCATTTCTACAACGGAGTTATTATGCTTCTCTCTAAGTGCTTGATAATCTTCGTTTAGTTCTCTGACCAATTCCACTCTGCTGTGTTTATTCATCAGTCGGGCGGCTATATTGGCATTTTGTGAGGCATCTTTAAGATGTACTACGGGAGCGCGGTAAACGGAGGCTATTTTCAGAGCCGTGTGCAAACGTGAAGTAGTAGCTCCTCCGATTAACAGCGGAATATCCAACCCTGCCTTTTGCAATTCCATAGCCACACGCACCATTTCCTCCAGCGAAGGGGTAATAAGTCCGCTAAGCCCAATCATATCCACCTTTTCCTCTATGGCACGTTGTACAATCGTTTCAGGGGGAACCATCACTCCCAAATCAATAATTTCATACCCGTTGCAAGCCATTACCACAGAAACGATGTTCTTCCCGATGTCGTGTACATCGCCTTTTACCGTTGCCAATAGGACTTTTCCAGCCGAAGAAACTCCTTCTTGTCTCTCGGACTCAATAACGGGTTGCAGTATGGCTACCGCCTTTTTCATGGTGCGAGCAGTTTTGACTACTTGCGGAAGAAACATTTTGCCCTCTCCGAACAATTCGCCTACACGATTCATTCCCGTCATTAAAGGTCTTTCGATAATGTCCACAGCTCTGTTGTATTGGGACAAGGCTTCCGTAATGTCTTCTTCCAGATAATCGTCGATACCTTTTACCAAAGCATACTGCAATCGTTCTTCCAACGTCCCCTTGCGCCAACTGTCTTGTTTTGCAGGCAGGGTAACGGTATCCGCAGAACATGCTTTCAGTTGTTCGGACAATTCTATGAGACGTTCTGCCGCATCGGGACGGCGATTCAGTACCACGTCTTTTATCTTTTCCAATACATCGGCGGGAATATCCGTGTAAAGTACCGAAGTAGCCGGATTTACGATGCCCATATCCATTCCCTGCCTGATAGCATGATAAAGAAATACGGCATGCATCGCCTCACGAATATAATTGTTTCCGCGAAAGGAAAAAGAGAGGTTGCTTACTCCTCCGCTTACATGCGCTCCGCGAAGGTTCTGCTTTATCCAGCCCACAGCATTAATAAAATCCACTGCATAGTTGTTATGCTCTTCCATACCTGTGGCAATTGCCAATACGTTGGGGTCGAAGATTACGTCATTGGGGTTGAATCCTGCTTGTTCCGTCAACAACCGGTAGGCACGGCTGCAAATCTCAATCTTTCGTTCACAGGTGTTGGCTTGTCCTTTTTCATCAAAAGCCATTACTACCGCTGCCGCTCCGTATTGTTTAATCATGCGGGCATGCTTGAGGAATCTTTCTTCTCCTTCTTTTAAGGAAATGGAGTTGACGATAGCCTTTCCTTGCAGGCATTTCAGTCCGGCAAGGATTACATCATGGTCGGACGAATCAATCATTACCGGTACGCGGGCAATTTCCGGCTCGGAGGCAATGAGGTTCAGGAACGTTGTCATTTCCTTGTGGGCATCCAGCAGACCGTCGTCCATATTGATATCAATAATCAATGCCCCGTCTTCCACCTGTTTTCGAGCGATGGCAAGCGCCTCATCGTATTTCTTTTCTTGAATCAGTTTCAAGAACTTACGCGAACCGGCTACATTGCAACGTTCACCAATATTCACAAAGTTTATTTCGGGCTTTACTTCCAATAATTCCAATCCGGAAAGCCATAAGCAATCGGGTTTCGGAACGGGAACATGAGGTATTGCCCCTTCTATCAGTTTTTCGTATCGGGCTATGTAGGCATCGGTTGTTCCACAGCATCCGCCGATGATATTTACCAAACCTTCGTCGATATATTCTTTCATTTGCGCAGCCATTTCTTCCGGTGTTTGGTCGTACAGCCCCAAACTATTCGGCAATCCGGCATTCGGATAAGCAGTGATATAATAAGGTGCCCGGTCGGATAATTGTTTGATAAACGGCTTTAATTGGGCAGCGCCAAAGGAACAGTTCAGCCCGACAGAAAGGATTTCGGCATGTTGCACCGAAGCCAGGAAAGCATCAAGCGTCTGCCCGGAAAGAGTACGCCCTCCTATGTCGGAAACGGTAACGGAAAGCATGAGGGGAACTTTAATACCCGTAACCGTCATGGCTTGTCCGGCAGCAAAAATAGCTGCTTTTGCATTCAGCGAATCGAATATCGTTTCAATTAGAACTGCATCCACTCCGCCTTCCAGCAATGCTTCAATCTGCTGTTGGTAAGCGGCTGCCAATTCATCATAAGTAATGTTACGATATGCCGGATTGTTCACATCGGGCGATATGGAGCAAGTCTTATTGGTAGGTCCCACGGAACCGGCAACCAAACGGGGTTTATCAGGGTTCAGAGCAGTATATTCATCTGCCACCTCACGTGCTATTTTTACGGCTGCCAGATTCATTTCCCGTACATGGTCTTGCACGTTATAATCAGCCATTGAGACGGTTGTGGCATTAAGTGTATTTGTTTCGATAATGTCTGCTCCGGCTTCTAAATACTTTCGATGAATATCTTTAATTATATCAGGACGAGTAAGGCATAGTAATTCTCCATTTCCTTTCATTGAACCGGAAATGCCGGCAAACCGGCTATCTCGAAAATCTTCTTCCGAAAGATTATACTGTTGTATCATGGTACCCATAGCACCGTCGAGAATAAGAATACGTTCTGAGATAAGCTGTTGAAGAGGCTTTTTCATGTATGGAAATTTAAAAAAGGATAAGTTTGTCTAACAGTTGCAGATAGAGTACGACGGCTTCTTCTATCTCTCGGACTAAGATGTATTCATCTGCCGTATGTGAACGGGAAGAGCAGCCCGGTCCTATTTTGACCGATGTAAAAGGCATCAACGCTTGGTCGGAGAGGGTAGGGGAGCCGAAAGGTTTGCATCCCAACCGGATAGCTCGCTGTACGAATGGATGTTCCACGCTGATGTGTGAAGAATTGAGCCGAAACGAACGGGCTTCCGCCTGGCAGACAATATGCTGCTGTATTTCTGCAAATAGTTTTTCATTGGAATACAATTCATTGCTACGCACATCCACCACAAAAGTACACCGGTCGGGAACTACGTTGTGTTGCGTCCCAGCGTTAATTTGCGTTACACTCATCCTGACAGCGCCGAGCAGGGGAGATTCCTGCTCAAAACGGTAGTCGCGAAACCAAGCAATATCGTTTAAAGCCTTGTAAATAGCATTATCCCCTTCGTCACGGGCAGCATGTCCGGCGCGTCCTGTGGCGGTAACATCAATTACCATTAGTCCCTTTTCGGCAATGGCGGGCTGCATTTCCGTAGGTTCGCCAACAACGGCAAATGCAATGGGAGGCAGGCAGGGCAATACACTTTCAATGCCTCCTTTACCGGATATTTCTTCTTCGCACGATACCAGATAGATTAGGTTGTATGGTTGTTGGGTACGGCAAAGATGTAAAAATACATGTAGCAGGGTTACCATGCTTCCGCCGGCATCATTACTGCCTAAGCCGTAAATTTTCCCTTCTTCTTGAGATGGGGTAAAAGGGTCTCTTTTCCATCCGCTTACCGGTTTTATCGTATCTATATGAGAATTGAGTAGAATGGTAGGTTTCTGTAAATCGAACATCGGGCTTAGGCACCATATATTATTACCTTTTCGCCCTGTGGTCATGCCTTGTGCTTCGATATGGTTTTGCAGGAAATCGGCAGCGGCAGCTTCTTCACGACTAAATGAAGGAATACGGATGAGAGCGTTTAATATATTTATGGAAGTTTGAATACCGGGGTTTAACATACTAACGGTTTTAATAAATCTTTGCGAATTTAATAATTTCATTGTAAATATCCGTTGACTGAATTATCTTTGAAATATTCTTATTTTTTTGTTGAGAGGTAAAATAAAAGTATTATTTTTGCCCCATCATAGAAAAATGGAACAACAAATACGATGAATCCGTTTACTTTTGCATATTACTTCTTTTTTTACTTTTACTTTTATAGCACGAAGGTAGAGCGGGAGTTTATATGTATCAGGTAAAGGTTGTTGAAAGGCATCAAAATTGAATAACAGATAAAAAGAAAATCCCGCTCCTACATAGGAGATGGGATTTTTTCATTTATCCCTAATTATCTTAAAAACTCAAATAAATTCAATAAATAACTCAAATGAAGAAAATCGTCATTCAAGGAATATCCGGTTCGTATCACGACATTGCTGCTCACCGCTTTTTTGATGAGGAGATAGAATTGGTTTGTTGTAACACTTTCGAAGAGGTATTCCGCTCTTTGAGGCAGGATAACAATAATATCGGGATGCTTGCCATTGAAAACACCATTGCGGGAAGTCTGCTTCATAATTATGAATTGCTGAAACAGAGTGGTATGCGGGTTATCGGTGAATATAAATTGCACATCTCCCATTGTTTTGTTTGTCTGCCTGACGAGGATTGGAGCGATATTGCAGAAGTAAACTCCCATCCCATCGCATTGATGCAATGCGGGGAATTCCTTAATGAGCATTCGAAACTGAAAATAGTGGAAGGAGACGACACGGCGTCAAGTGCAAAAAGGATCAGGGAACAAAACTTAAAGGGGCATGCTGCCATTTGTTCCAAGGCGGCTGCCAAGGAATATGGCATGAAAGTACTCCAAGAAGGAATTGAAACCAATAAACACAACTTTACCCGTTTCCTTGCGGTTGCCGACCCATGGATAGCCGACGAACTGAGCCGGACGGGCGGGATAAACAAAGCAAGCATCGTCTTCACACTACCGCATACCGAAGGGAGCCTTTCGCAAGTGCTTTCCGTTTTATCGTTCTATAGCATTAATTTGACTAAAATACAATCGCTTCCCATTATCGGGAGAGAATGGGAGTATCAATTTTATATAGACGTGGTGTTCAACGATTACTCGCGCTATAAGCAGGCAATACCTGCCATTTTGCCATTAACTAGAGAACTTAAAATATTGGGAGAATATGCAGAAGGTAAATCAAGCATATAACGTTGCACCCGCCGTAAGATTGGCAAGCGTAAGCGAATATTACTTCTCGAAAAAACTGAAAGAAGTAGCGCAGATGAACGCTGAAGGTAAAGACGTAATTAGTTTGGGAGTGGGAAGTCCCGATATGCCGCCTTCGGAGGAAACCATAGATACATTGTGCGAAACAGCTCGCCATCCGGGTGGACACGGATATCAACCTTATACGGGCATACCGGAGTTACGCAAAGCCTTTGCCGATTGGTATCAAAACCGGTATGGGGTAAAGCTCGATTATAATACGGAAATACAGCCGCTTATTGGCTCTAAAGAGGGAATCTTGCACGTAACACTTGCGTTTGTAAACCCTGGTGAACAAGTGCTTGTCCCTGACCCCGGCTATCCTACCTATACTTCGCTGAGTAAACTGCTTGAGGCGGAGGTGATTCATTATAATTTGAAAGAAGAAAAGGGTTGGATGCCCGATTTTGAGGAATTGGAGCAAATGGATGTAAGCCGTGTAAAACTGATGTGGGTTAACTATCCCAATATGCCAACGGGGACTCCTGCCACACCGGAGTTATACAGCCGTTTAGTAGATTTTGCTCTCCGTAAGAATATTATTATTGTAAACGACAATCCGTATAGTTTTATCCTGAATGACCGTCCGTTAAGCATACTCTCCGTGCCGTATGCCAAAGAATGTTGCATCGAACTGAATTCTATGAGCAAAAGCCATAACATGCCGGGCTGGCGTATTGGCATGTTGGCATCGAATGGGGAGTTCGTTCGTTTTATATTAAAAGTAAAAAGTAATATAGACAGCGGGATGTTTCGTGCCGTGCAACTGGCTGCTGTTACTGCTCTGCAAGCAGGGGATAACTGGTATGAAGGGAATAATCGCAATTACTACCGTCGTCGCCGTCCGGCGGAAGCAATCATGCAAGCCTTAGGTTGTACATTTGACAAAAATCAAACCGGTATGTTCCTTTGGGGAAAAATACCCGACCGGTATAATAATGTGGAAGAACTTACAGAAAAAGTATTGCATGAGGCGCGCGTATTTATTGTTCCGGGATTTATCTTCGGAAGCAACGGAGCAAGGTATATACGGATTTCACTTTGTTGCAGGGAGGAGAAGTTGGAAGAAGCGTTAGAGAGAATTAGAGGGATGAAGCCTGAAGAATGAAAGAGATAAACACTAAAATAGAACAAATACAATTAAACATTATAAGAACGTGGAATTTGAATCAATCTTATTACCGGGTATAGATGCCCGGCGACCTATGGTCATTGCAGGACCTTGCAGTGCGGAAACCGAAGAACAGGTGATGAACACTGCCAAAGAATTGGCAAGCAAAGGAGTGAAACTATTTCGTGCCGGAATCTGGAAGCCGCGTACCAAACCGGGGGGCTTTGAAGGGGTAGGAACCGAAGGCTTAAACTGGCTGAAAAGGGTAAAGAGAGAAACAAGTATGTACGTCATTACCGAAGTGGCAACAGCTATGCACGTGTACGAATGTTTGAAAGCAGGAATAGACATGTTATGGATTGGTGCCCGTACTACAGCAAATCCTTTTGCTGTGCAGGAAATAGCCGATGCTTTGAAAGGAACGAATATTCCGGTACTTGTGAAGAATCCGGTTAACCCGGATTTGGAACTTTGGATTGGCGCACTCGAACGTCTCAACAATGCGGGTTTGAAGCGTATAGCGGTTATTCACAGGGGGTTTAGTAGTTACGATAAAAAGATATACCGCAATTTGCCTCAATGGCATATTCCCATTGAGTTGCGTCGTCGCATCCCCAACCTGCCTATCTTTTGTGATCCGAGCCATATAGGCGGGAAGCGTGAACTTATTGCTCCTCTTTGCCAACAGGCAATGGACTTGAATTTTGACGGATTGATTATCGAAAGCCATTGCGACCCAAATGCTGCCTGGAGCGATGCTTTTCAACAAATCACTCCGGCGGTGTTGGATTATATTCTCAACTTGTTGGTTATTCGTGAAGGTACCCAAACAACGGAAAACCTCAACGAACTGCGCAAACAAATAGATGAATGTGATGACAACCTAATTGAAATATTGGCGAAACGTATGCGTATCTCCCGTGAAATTGGTACATACAAAAAAGAACATAACCTAACTGTTCTTCAATCGGCACGTTATGGCGAGATCCTTGAGAAACGCGCCACACAAGGCGAACAATGTAGTATGGATGCCGGGTTTGTCAAGAATGTATTTGAAGCAATACATGAAGAGAGCGTACGACAACAAATGGAGATTATCAACCGGAACTAAAAGAAGTTAGGGCAGAGTTTTAATCTGCCCTAACTTCTTTTCCATAATAAGCAAACAGTTCGATTGCTTAATAACATTCGGAGAATCTATACTTAACATTGTTAATACAAGGAGTACACCGTTCATTTCCGCTGATGTGAAGCCTTGTTCTGTCTGTGAACTTAATAAAAACACCATGCTCAAGTACCACAATCCAGTCGATATTCTTGTAATTATACTGTTCCCAATCGTATGCATTTGTTTTCTTAGCCTTTTTCTTGGATTGGTCTTTATTATTTTTATTTCTTGAGAAGAAACTGCTTTTCTTCACTGGCACTTCTTCTTGGACTTCATTTTGTTCACGTTCTGCTTGTTCAAGTGCTTCTTTTTTCTTTTGTTCTTCTTTTGCCGAATCATATTTTCCTGATTTCAGAGCAACTCCGTTGACAGATACGCCGGAAAATACAGGAACCTTTATGTTTAAACTCGTTGCATCTTGCAAACTAAAAGAAATCATCATTCCATCTTGCTTTATCCCTTTAATTTGCTTGCCGTGATATTGCTGAAGAGGTCTGAAGGTCTCATAAGTAGCTGTATTAATAGTACTATTCTTGTATTGGTATCTACCATCTTCACTAAACCAAAACTCTTTTTGTTGTATTGCGGAGCAAGAGCTTAAAAGAGCTAACATAAAAAGAATTAAAATATTTCTGACACTTTTCATAAACTAAATAATTTATATATTTTCTAATTATAGATTACATTACACGATACAAAGATACATATTTTATCTAATTTAATAACTAATTCGCCGAATTATTTCTTGTTTCTTTATACCATTTATAGATTTTTTCTATCCCTTCTTCAATCTCTATGGCATGACGCCAACCTAAGGCATGCAGCTTGGACGGATCGGTAAGTTTACGCATCGTTCCATCGGGCTTGTTGCTGTTAAAAACTATTTTCCCTTCATAGCCAACTATTTTCGCTATCAAAGCGGCTAAATCCTTTATAGTAATTTCCTTTCCCGTGCCTATATTAATATGGCAATTACGGATTTCTTTGTTTGTTCCTTTCAAATCGTCAAAATCAATATGCTCCATAATATAGACGCAGGCATTTGCCATGTCTTCACTCCAAAGAAATTCCCGTAAAGGCTTGCCCGTCCCCCACAATTCAAGTTGTACCGGTGTAATGCCGTACTTCTTTAATAAAAGAAGAATATCTTCATTGGTATTTGTGCCATCAACGTTTTCGACAGGACGTTGTCTCAAATCCTTTCTTAAAGCTTCCCAATCTTCTCTTTTTAGACAATCTGCCAAATGGATTTTGCGTATCATTGCAGGAAGCACATGGCTACGCTCCAAATCGAAATTATCGTTAGGACCGTATAAATTGGTAGGCATTACGGCAATGTAGTTCGTTCCGTATTGCAGGTTAAAACTTTCGCACATTTTCAATCCCGCTATCTTGGCTATGGCATACGGTTCGTTGGTATATTCCAGCGGAGAGGTAAGCAATGCATCTTCTTTCATGGGTTGTTCCGCTTCTTTGGGATAAATGCAGGTACTACCCAAAAACAAGAGTTTTTTTACATTGTGGCGAAAGCTTTCTCCAATGATGTTTTGTTGAATTTGCAGATTATTGTAAATAAAGTCCGCCCGGTAGGTCGTATTTGCCATGATACCCCCCACGTGAGCAGCAGCCAGAAAGACATATTCCGGAAGTTCATCATCAAAGAATTTTCTTACCGCAACATTGTCTTGCAAATCCAACTCTTTGTGGGTTCGCCCTATTAAATTAGTATATCCTTTCTTTTGCAGATTATTCCATATTGCAGAGCCTACCAAACCACGATGACCGGCAACATATATTTTGGCATCTTTCATTGTAACGGTAAATTCGTAAACATTCCGCTATTAAACATTACCCCTATCATGGCGAACCATTATTTTTACAAGCTCTTGAAAACTCGTCTTGGTAGGATTCCACCCAAGCAGGGTTTTGGCTTTGGTGGGATCACCCAAAAGTTGCTCTACTTCAGCGGGGCGAAAATAATTAGAGTCAACTTCCACTAATATCTTTCCCGTAGTTGTGTCTATACCTTTTTCGTTAATGCCTTTACCTTCCCAGCGCAAACAGATACCGACTTCGGCAAAGGCAAGGCTGCAAAACTCACGCACGGTGTGCATTTCGCCGGTAGCAATAACAAAGTCTTCCGGTGTTTCGTGTTGGAGTATGAGCCACATACATTCCACATAGTCTTTGGCATAGCCCCAGTCACGTTTGGCGTCGAGGTTTCCCAAATAAAGCTTATCTTGCTTTCCTTGACGGATGCGAGAAGCGGCTAACGTTATTTTACGGGTAACAAATGTTTCGCCACGCCGTTCACTCTCATGATTAAAGAGGATACCGTTGACAGCATACATGCCGTAACTTTCACGATAGTTTTTCGTAATCCAAAAGCCATATTGTTTTGCTACCCCGTAAGGTGAACGAGGATAGAAGGGGGTAGTCTCTTTTTGGGGAACTTCCTGCACAAGACCGTACAATTCGGAGGTAGAGGCTTGATAGATACGGGTTTTCTTTTCCAAACCCAAGATACGAACGGCTTCCAATATTCGTAACGTTCCGATGGCATCAACTTCGGCTGTGTACTCGGGCACATCAAAACTCACTTTTACGTGGCTTTGGGCTCCTAAATTATATATCTCGTCCGGTTGTACTTGCTGAATAATACGAACCAGCGAACTGCTATCCGTCAAATCGCCGTAATGTAGATTTATGGTACGTTTCTGCTTCATATCGCGCACCCATTCATCAAAATAAAGATGTTCGATGCGTTTGGTATTGAAGGAAGAAGAGCGACGCAGGATACCGTGAACTTCGTATTCTTTTTCCAAAAGAAACTCCGCAAGAAACGAACCGTCTTGTCCGGTAATACCCGATATCAATGCTTTTTTCATACTATTAAGATATTTGCCTTATTAAGTTAAAACTATGACAAAGATAGCATTTTTATTCTTCTCGCCGACATGGTTTACCCCATAAATAGTCTAAAATATTTGTTAATGATTCCAAACCACCATCAATTGCAATCCTTCTCTTTCAAAACGGTTATTTCCAAAACTTTGTCCGGGTAGAGCGTATGCCTTTGGATTCCTTCCTGCGTGCATGTTTAGGAGTTACATCCGTATTTTGTCCGATTCATCTCCGATTCCTCCCCACTCCATGACCGTCTACAAAGCGGATATAGATGCCCGAAGAAGCCCCCGGAATACGTTTCGAATTACTTACGAACTGCTAAGAGAACGATAAGAAAGAGTTAAAAAATTAGGCAGTTTCGGCGTTTTTTCATACCTTTGGGATAAGTTTTAAGGTTGTGAGTTCGTAAGAAACTTACAACCTTACATAGCTTATAAACCAAACCCTTAACTTCAACTTTTATGATTACAACCTTTCCTTTCGACTCCTACCGGGAACGCATAAATGTCAAGAACAAGCATCTTATTTAAGATGTATGTGATAGTCTGGCTTGTATATATCAAATATATTATTGAAGGCTAACGCACGAAAAATAAAAAAAGATATATTTGTATATTTATGAGTGAAAATTATTTCGCATTATTATGATGAAAACACATTTATATTTGATACTCCTGTCATCTTTCTTTTTGCCGGCAAACATACTACTCAATGCACAAGAACAATTTTCCACTCGTTACAACATTACCTATGTTACGATGGACAACGGATTGCTACACAATTTCATTGATGACATCTATAAGGATAAACAAGGTTTTTTGTGGATTTCAACCGAAGGAGGCGGACTCTCCCGCTATGACGGTTACGAGTTTGTACATTACAACACAAACACGTTGCACATCAAATTAAAAAGTAATTTTATAGGAAACACCTGCGAAGATGATTTCGGACGATTATGGATTGTTTCGGAAAGCGGTATTGATATACTAAACCTCTCCACACTTCGCTCCGTCATTCTCGAAGACCCGGAGGACGTTTTTCAGAATCTCATAAACCAATCCGCCATACGCGTCATAAAAGACAATAAAGGATGTATCTGGCTTTGCTGTGGAAATTCCCTGCATAAAATAGCTTTCGACCATAAGGGGAACATCGCCAAAATATTCACCCTGCCCACATCCCTTCCTCAACCTCTTCAATATATCGCTATGTACGATGCGGACAAAGACGGGAACATCTGGGCTGGCGTAGGAAACACAGTATGCAAACTATATTCCACAGAAGATGAAAAACTTCAAGCCTTTCCCGTTGCTCCTTGCCTAAAGCTCGAAAGCGGAACAATCGTTTCCGCCTTCAAAGTAAAAGACAATGAGGTATGGATCGGCACAAACAAGGGCTTAATTCGCTACAGCCGAAATGGAGAAACAGCAAAACATTATGAGTATGAAAAAAACAATATCCGTTCGCTCTCCCAAAACCACATCACAGACTTGGCTGTTACCAACGATAAGCAACTTCTTGTCAGCACACTTAAAGGCATTAATATCTACAATCCTGCGACTGACGACTTTGAACAAATAATACAAGAAAACAAACTTACAACCAGCAGCCTCAACTCTAACTTTGTAAACTGCATACTAATTGATGGAGACATTATTTGGATAGGAACCGAAAGTGGCGGAATCAATAAAATGACCCCTCGCAAACTCTCCGTGCGAAACTATATATACGATAAGGACAATTCTTACAGCTTATCTAAAAATCCTGTAAATGCCATTTATGAAGACGTGAAAGGCAACTTGTGGGTAGGGACTGTGGAAGGCGGACTTAACCGGAAAGCAAAAGAAAACGACCGTTTTATACACTACACTTCAGACTCCCCTTCAAAACTGAGCCACAATTCCGTCAGTGCCATTGCAGCCGATGCCACTAACCGTCTCTGGGTAGGAACGTGGGGAAACGGAATCAGTCTGTTCGATTTGAATCATCCTGAACATCCGGCAATAAAATACATTTCGTCGCAAACACATCCCGGCTTTCCAGTTGATTTCATCGGTTCTCTCTGTTACGACCCTATCAACGAAGGGATATGGATCGGAGCTAACCCGGGTATTTATTTTTATCAATTTGCTACCGAAAAACTGCTTTCCCTTTTCAGTAACAAAACAGTAGAGAATGCACCCGGAGCTATCGGCGCTATCATTGACCCGCAAGGAAAACTCTGGATGGGCTGTATGGAAGGAGTATATATCATTGATTTACACGCACATTCCGGCAATCAATTCTCTTACCGGCATCTGAAATATAAGTTAGATGACCCTGCTTCACACCGGATAGAAAAGATAGGCTGCTTCTATCTTGCAAACGACGGTACACTTTGGATAGGCAGCAACGGATACGGAATATATAAATACATACCCGAAGAGGGCGGTTCCGGCAGCTTTATTTCTTATACCACAGACCAAGGGCTGATTAACAACAGTATTCGAGGTATATTAGAAGACGAAAAAGGATGTTTGTGGATCAGTACCAACAACGGACTTTCTTGCTTTGACACTACAAGCGACCGCTTCACCAATTACACGAAAGAAGACGGTTTGCTTGGCAATCAATTTTACTGGAATGCCTACTGCCGTTCACAAAGCGGATTACTGTATTTCGGAGGGATAGACGGGCTTGTTGCGGTAGATCCCCATCGCCGTCTTACTCAAATTCCTCCTGCTAAAGTAACTCTCACCAAATTGCGGGTAGTTAACGAAGAGATTTTTTCCGGAATCAATTATATTGATACGGATATTTCACAAACCAAAACACTACATCTGCACGAAAGAGATAAATCCTTCTCACTGGAGTTTTCGGCATTGAATTTCGAATCACAGGCAACGGCTATATACTGTTACCGTTTGGTCGGTTTCGACGACCACTGGATAGAATTACCTACCGGTCGCCGCTTTGCCGGTTACACCAATCTGCCACCGGGAAAATATACCTTCCAAGTAAAATATAGTTTGGAAGGTGTAACAGAAGATACTCCCGTAACAGAACTAACCATCATCGTAAGTCCATTCTTCTACAAAACCGTCTGGTTTATCTTACTGATGATATTACTGTCGGCATGCACTATATTCTATATTTACAAAAGACGCATCCGCACTTTGCAAAGTCAAAAAGAGCTGCTTCACCGCACAGTGGAAGAACGTACGCATGAATTAGAACAGCAAAAACTCATCTTGGAAAATCAAACGAAAGAACTCTCACGACAAAACGATATGCTGACACGGCAAAATGAGAAAATTACCCGTCAAAAAGCGCAACTCATCCGCATGTCGAAGAAAGTACAAGAATTAACCATTGACAAACTCTCATTCTTCACCAATATTACACATGAGTTTCGCACCCCCATTACTCTGATAATAGGTCCAATCGAAAAAGCATTGAAGTTGAGTTACAACCCTAAAGTAATAGAACAATTAAACTTTGTAGAACGCAATTCCAAATACCTGCTTTCCCTTGTCAATCAACTTATGGATTTCCGTAAAGTGGAATCAGGCAATTTGGAAATAGTAAAAGTAAAAGGGGATTTTCTAAAATTCATTGACACATTGCTACTCCCTTTTGAAATATTTGCAGGGGAACGAAATATCAGTATCCGGAAACTCTCCCGTTTACGTACTCCGGAAATCCTATTCGACCAAGATGCCATGCAAAAAGTTATTACCAACCTGTTCTCCAATGCTATCAAATTTACGCCGGACGGAGGAACAGTGAGCCTCTACGTTGCCACCTTAACCGATAGGGAAACAGGGAAGGAGAAGCTTTACATCAACGTCAGAGATACGGGTACGGGTATTGTCGAAGAAGATTTGACCAAAATCTTCAATCGTTTTTACCAATCCTCGAATCGTAATAAATTCCCTGTTTACGGACAAAGTGGCACCGGCATCGGGCTTTATCTCTCTAAAAGGATTGTTCAATTGCATGGAGGCAACATTGAAGCGCGCAACAACAGAAAAACCGGTTGTTCATTTCGTGTTACTTTACTTTTACCATACCAGGAAAGTCCGTTTGCAGAAGACAAAGTCATCACAAGCAACCCTTTATTCCCATATACCGAAAATAGTAATCTAATTCCTTCACACTTCGCTCCCGGACGTCTCACCATACTCATCGTCGAAGACAATAAGGACATGCGTAACTACATTCGCTCCATTCTCTCCGAACATTACAATACTCTCGAAGCAGAAAATGGCATCGAAGCCATTTCCGTTTTATCAACCAGTAATGTGGATTTCATCATCAGTGACCTTATGATGCCTCTTATGGATGGAATAGAACTCTCGCGTCGAGTAAAAGAAAATTTCTCCATATCTCATATACCCTTTCTGATGCTTACGGCAAAAACCGCTATGGAATCCCGCCTCGAAAGCTATCGTACCGGTGTGGACGAATACTTGTTGAAACCTTTCAACGAAGAATTACTACTTACCCGTATCACCAATATTCTGGAGAACCGTAAACGTTACAGGCATCAATTCGCCATAAGCATGAATCCGGATGCCTTGCAAATGGGAGAAGAATCAAGCGATAAGAAATTCCTTAATAAGGCTCTGCAAATCATCAAAGAAAACTACAAGAACTCCTATTACGAAATCAATGATTTCATCGAAGCAATGGGTATCAGCAAGAGCCTTCTCAACAAAAAGATGCAACAAATCATAGGTCAATCAATTGGTCAATTCATCAGAAATTACCGCTTGAATGTTGCACGCGACCTAATAGAAAAGAACCGGATAACCAAGAACATGAATATATCCGGAATAGCCTATGAAGTAGGCTTTAATGATCCCAAATACTTTACCCGTTGTTTCACAAAACATTTTAACATAACGCCAAGCAGTCTAATGGGCGAGAACGAATAAGATTTGTCGGAAATAAAGAGATAAAAAAATCACTCTCTACAAAGCTTATGCTTGTGGAAAGTGATTTTTTATGTTGGTTATTATTAAATTATCTTAGTTATCGCTATATTCAAAAGGTTCATCATCTTGATAATCGAAAGTACCATTCGACCAATCTTTAGTTTGTTCCAACCAAGAATTAGTTGATAAAATATTAGACCTCAATCCCCAAATATAATAATTATTTCTCCATGTGATAGGAGATGGAAGAGTTTTCCCATCTTCTCCTTTTGTATTGATATTATCCAAAGGGCTACTAGGATCTGCCAATTCAAAGTTGCTTGAATAGAATGTAGCCAAATCTCTCAAATCTGTTTCAAAAGTAGTAACATCTGGATTTACATGATAGTTTGCACGTTCTGTCTTTAATACTTCATCTTTATTATTAGCAGATCTTTGTATTGCTTGCAGATATTTACCTATACGACTGATACCATTCAATGGAGTAACACCCAATTTCTGGCAAGTTTCATTAGGTTTACCGTCTTCTTCACCATAAAGCATCCAGCGTTGCAAGTCCCAAACGCGCACTCCTTCATAAGCCAGCTCTATACGCCTTTCATACAAACAAGCTTCAAGTGCTTGATGTTTAGTCAGTGATGTTCCAATACCATAATTATTGTTTCCTTTTGCTATGCCTATACGAACACGGATTTTACTAAGATATTCAATACATTTATCAATTTCACCTTTAGCGGCATAACATTCTGCAATGTTTAACAAAAGTTCTCCATAGCGATAATATATTATATCCACACCGGAATAGTCAATGGTACCACTAAGATTAGGATTGCTCATTTTACATACAAATGCCGGGCAATTGGAATCATTAGCATCACTGTATATATACTCTTCTTTATTATTATTTACATAGATACAACGATATGCCCAAACAACGTCATTAGGTTTATCTTTTGTTCCCCATACACTACCGGAAAAAGCAAAGGTGCGATAGAAACGTGGATCACGATCTAAAAAGAATGTTAATTCATTATATCCTGAACCTATTGAAGGACGTGTACCATCTTTCATTGGAAATGAATTAATCATTTGCAAAGGAACTTTTACACCTCCATTTCCTCCTTGACTTCTCAAACGAACTGATTTTTCCCAACCGCTATATTGTCCGTTATTGGAATTGGTAACAGTACTGGCCATCAAATTGACCATTATTGCTTCTCCGCTAAATTTATTATCAAAATTATAAAACACTTCAGCCCATTGTTTGGCATTCGTGATAGCTGACCCGTATCCATTTGCCGATAATTCTCGTTCAGCAGCCAATCCAGCCTTTAAAGCTGCATCCCAACGTTTATCATTTGTATTATCCCAATTTTTATTAAATAAAGGACTGGCATAAGTAAGAAGTACACGGCTTTTCATTGCCAAAGCTGCCGCACGGGTAAAACGTCCATAGTCTGCTGCTCCCCAGTTTATTGGCAATAATTCTGCTGCTGCATCCAAATCTTTTAATATTTGTTTTATACATTCTGTTACCGAAGCACGGGGTAATTTGATACTTTCATCAAATGCTGAGGCAGCTTGTATGGAAGTTACAATAGGTATTCCACCGTAAGTACGAACTAAATCGTAATATTGTAATCCACGAAGAAAATACATTTGTCCTTTAGCTGCATTTCTAAAATCATCGGACATGCTTGTTCCTTTTTCATCAATATTATCAATCAAAAAAGTACAATTACGAATACGCGTGTATGGATTATTTGCCATGCTGGAACCGACAGGTTCACCATAATAAGTGAGAGGTACCTCATCGGTTGTACTCCACTTTTTGTCTTCACGTATTTCATCAGTGAGTCCTGCTTGTTCTTCCGTCCATTTGCTTCTATCCAGCCAAGAAGCCACGAGAACTTTAGTCGGTGAATTATAGTTAACGAAAAAGTCAGAATATATTTTATCAATATACCAACCAGTATGTAACTCATGGGCAAAAATTGATTCATCATATTTGCCCCACATCTTTTTTTCCTCCAAGAAGGAGTCATCACAACTGCCAAAGAGGAATACCCCTATAGTCAATATTGCAATTTTATATAAGAAGTAATTTTTATTCATAATCATTCATTTTAAGTTTTATCAATTAAAATGTAAAATTAACCCCTAAAGCCCATGTGCGTAATGTAGGATAATTTGTCTTTTGATCATCATACATATTGCGATAGTTATCAGGATAAGGATTGTAGAAATCCCATAAATTGGTTCCGGTTAAACTTAGTCTAGCACTTTCGATTTTCACTGTTTTCAACCAATTTTTAGATAATGTATAACCAATAGTCATATTTTTGACGTAACAGCGGAAAGAACTGATTGACCAATAGTCGGAAGGTATTAGATTTTGATCCGGGTATCCAATGTTCGGATATTTTCCCGATACGTTGTCATATTCATCATACATATCCTTCAAATAATATTCGGGAGACCAAAGCATGTGCCCCGTTGAAGTACCTATCTTCATATAACCAAGATTTCTATCTCCTCCCCAAGAAGTAGAAATTTGTGCTCTGAAACTTATTCCTTTCCAATTTGCCCCTAAATGAGTAGTAAACCCATAAGATTTATTACGTTTGACAAGCTTAGCATAATCTTGATCTCTAGCAACCTGTCCATCGGGACCAGCTATTGTACCATCTTTAGTGTTCAAAGCACCACCAAGGTCTTGATAAGCTAACATTCCTTTCTTTAAACTGTTTATATTAGTAATATCAAAATATTTAGGATTTCCTCCTACAGCATTGGCATTAGCAGTCAGATAATCCCAATATGCAGTAATATCTTCATCTGTACGAAGAATACCATCTCTTCCTGACGTACCTCTCCATACTTTAAACCCCCATGATGGAGTAATAGTAGACATTCCTACTCTTCTTGTATTAGCAGAAGGATAAGCATACGGCAATTCCGGCCACTCTTTTACTTCATTGCCACTAAATCCTAAATTAATCCCGATATTATAATTTACTTTTTCTATTTTATCTCTCCAACCTATAGAAAACTCTGCACCATAAGCATCAATGCGTCCAAAGTTTTCTTGAGTAATAGCACCGCCAACTGTGACAGGAGTCCCGACTGTTTTTACCACATCGGCATTAAGAATATCTGTATTTTTATCATAATAGAAATCCATAGTCAGCGCCAAACGTCCATCCAAATAACGGGTATCAAATCCTAAGTTATATTTGTTGGTCGTATCCCAGTGTATATTTCGATTAGGAGAAACGGATGGCTTTAAAGAATATGAATAAACACCTCCGTTGGGTCCAAATTGAAAACCTTTAACTTCTTGATCATAAGTTTGGATATATGCCCAAGCTCTAATATTATCTTTACCGGTTTTACCCCAAGAGGCACGTATTTTTAAATAATCTAGCCATGAGACATTGTCTTTAAACCAAGATTCTTCGGAAGCTATCCAGCCTAATGATAAGCCAGGAAAATATCCCCATGCGTTAGAAGGAGAGAATTTTGTAGAAGCATCTGCGCGGAATATGAATTGTGCCATATATCTGTCTGCATAACTATAACTTATACGTCCTAAATAAGACAGGGAAGCCGATTCATATTTACCGGTAACGGTGTTAGAAATATCTATGGTTCCGGCACTGGCACTAGTTCCAAAATATAAACCTGTAGAGGGTTTTTCGTAATATATTTGTTTTGAATGACCGAAAGATTCTGCACGTTCTATAGAAGCCATAGCTGAAATATCATGAAGACCGAATATACGTTCATAATTTACATAAAAGTTCGCTTGAGTGCTTTCTGTCAATTCATCTATGTATGCAACACGAGTGTTCGCCGTATTTTCCTTAATTGTATAATCCGCCAATGTTGTATTCTCCCCGTACAAATGCTTATTATCTCCTTGTATCATATTTTTTGCCAAAGCAAGTGTAAACGGCATTCCGATTTGTTCTGTATCTGAAGCAGAGCGGGAAGTTGAATAAGTACCTCTCAAACTTAGTCCTTTAATGAAAGGAACAGCGTATGTCAAAGCAAAATTTGCATTATAGCTAAATGTTTTACCCAGTTGTTTAGACCCATTATCTAATAATGCATAATAATTCCAACTTGCTGCTTGACTATTGCTGGTTGCATTTGCTGCTATTACATGAGGACCGAGTGCGGGAGATATAAAATATTCTTCGCCTTCAATATCCATGCTCCAAGGGATATATTTGGGCATGTGAAGTAATAGTAAATAATCGGAACTTTCACCGGAAGTGGCAGAACCGTAGCTACTATCGGAAATACTTCCAGCTGTTTTGGTAAAAGATTTTGTTCTTTTATCTTGGTTAGCCGAAACAGAAGCGCTTAATTTTAAATCTGAACTCAATTTAACATCTGTTCCTGCACGAAATGTCCATTTTTCATACGCTTGGTCACCTAAGTTAGCACCTTGATCATAAAAAGTACCACCTGCAAAATAAGTAGCTCTGTCAGTACCACCACTTACATTCAATGAATGTTGCATAGTAGAAGCTGATGACCAAGCTTCCTTCAACCAATCATAATTGAGGCTTTTCATAGCTTCGAGTTCATTTTCGCTATATAATTTGTTTGTATCGGTTAACTTGGCTTTTCCTACAGCTAAAAGGAAACTATTTGCAAATTTACCGTATTCATAGGCGCTCATTGTTTTAGCATGACTTATAGCATCATTACTTCCGAATTTGCCTGAATAGCTGATTCTGGGAACACCTTGATTACCGCGTTTGGTTTTTATTAAGATAGCTCCTTGTGAGGCACGAGATCCGTAGATAGCTGCACTGGCATCACGAAGCACCGTAATACTCTCTACTTCAGAGGCATCCAGCATATTCAATTGTTCCAAAGTGGGAAGCCCATTTCGAGGATCTACTTGAATAACATCGTCAATAATCACTAATGGATTGCTATTTCCTCCGTCTTTGGAGTAATCAAAAGTTTGACGGATACTTAATGAAGCCGGTACCCCAGGACGATTGCTTCCTCCGCTCACGGATAATCCGACTACTTGTCCGGACAATGCTTCGGCAAGATTAGAAACAGGTAAATCTTCGATTTCTTTTGCCGAAACTTGTGTAATTGACCCAGTCACATTCTTCATCTTTTGTGTACCATACCCTACCACAACTACCTCATCGAGCGATTGGGTATCTTCTTTCAGCACCACTTTATTATCTCCGTCTCTCACAGAGATTGTCTGCGTAGCATATCCGATGGACGAAACCGTCAATTTACTACCTGTTGGAACAATGATACTAAACCGTCCGTCAATATCGGTAATAGTACCGATTTGCGGATTTCCTCCCACTTTTACCGTAGCCCCGATGACAGGTTCGCCAGATTCATCTACCACAATACCAGTTACTGTCTTAGATTGTTGAACTACTTGAACAGAAGCAGGTTCGGTTACGGCAAAAGCTACTGCCGAAACACTCAAAAAGATACCTAGACAGAAAATCTTTACCCGATTATCTATCCGATTCTTCATCAGAAAGAATAGTCTATTCTTCTTCATAGATTAAATTTTAAATGAAACAAAAAGTTAAATCAATTCTTCTCATATAGTTTCCAGTTATTAAGAAGACGAAACATTAATTAATATGTAATCACAAAAAAGTGATGTTTTATATCTTTTTTTGCGATTTTTCATGAAGAACCATTAAAAAATATGTATGTGAATGCCGGAACACCTATTGACATAATAGGAAATACCGGAAGAACGACAAGGAAATGCCTACATTTGTATCTTTTTGCATATCAGACATACATGAAAGGGTGGAGCTATTTTATTCATTTCACTTGATTTATTGGATAATTCACTAAGTACAATATTTGAGTAGCACGTGTGAAAGCTGTATATAACCAATGAAAATAATCGGGTGTTAGAAATTCATCTGTCATATATCCTTGATCTAAAAATACATTTTTCCATTGCCCTCCTTGCGCTTTATGACACGTGACGGCATAAGCATATTTCACCTGTAAAGCGTTATAATATGGGTCAGAACGCATTTTTTTTATGCGCTCACGTTTTGTGGGAATATCTGCATAGTCATTGAGAATGCTGTAAAATAGTTTCTCATTTTCTTCTTTAGACAATGCCGGCGCATCGGAATGCAATGTGTCAAGCATCAAAGTTACTTCTAATTCGATATTTTCATAATCAGGAAAAGAGAGTAAGACTTCGGCAAAATGGAAACCGTAAAACTCTTTTATTTTTCTGACACGACGTACGATAGCAATATCACCGTTAGCAATGAATTCCATTTCTTTGCTTGCTTCTGTCCAATAATAATTGTTTTTGGCTATCATAAGCAAATCACCCGTATTTAGTTCGTCTTCTTGATAAAGAATAGATTGTCTTATACCTTTATTATAGATAGTAGCTTGCTTATTGGAACGACAAATTACGATCGTTTCGTCTTTTCCTTCACGTTCGTAGCAGTCGGTTAATGTACCGACTAATTCGTTACCGGGTATGATATGAATATCTGTAAATCCTGTAAGTTTAATTTTGGGTAAAGAGGCACGTCTGTTTTCGGTAATAAATTGACGTATCATTGTGGCATTCCATAAGATACCCGATTTTTGAACTTGACGGACTACTTGTGTCAAGTTCGTTTCCCGGACATTTAGCCCATAATCTTTTAGAACTTCTGTTGATAGAGCAGGGCTTTTTTCTTCATGTACGGGTGGAAGCTGTGCAGTATCTCCTATTAGCAACAATCGGCAGCCTTCACCGGAATAAACAAAGTGAATTAAATCATCAAGTAATCGCCTTGTACCGAATATTGAACCCGGAAGTTCTTTATTTGACACCATAGAAGCTTCGTCAACGATAAATAGGGTATGCGTGTACAGATTGTCATTAATTGAAAAATTGATTGCTTCACCGGAGGTAGTTTTTTGCCGGTATATTTTTTTGTGGATAGTATAAGCCGGATGTTTGGCGTATGTGGAAAATACTTTGGCTGCCCGCCCGGTAGGAGCTAAAAGTATGGATTTTTGTTGTAGTTTATCCATTGCCTTTACCAATGCTCCTATAAGGGAAGTTTTTCCTGTACCGGCATACCCCCGCAATATGAACACTTCATTATTTAAAGATGAAAGAAGAAATTCCGAAAGCAATTTTAAAGCTATTTCTTGTTCAACAGTTGGAGTGTAGAGAAAAATTTCTTTAATTTGACATTCTAAATAATTATTTATCATTTTAAATATTATAGAGAAGAGTACTGTTTGTTCCTTTTGATTTTATTTTTAGCTTACGAATGTAAGCTAAAAAATCTATTATCGTGAGAGTTATAATTGATATACAGTAATTGGTTTTTGAAAATGTATGAGAATCCTTTTTTCGTTTCATTTATGCATAGGAGTAGGGTAATAAATAATAATATGGATATTAATAAGACAGAACTATTAACCTTGTCTATTTATCTTGGAACGGAGGAATTTTCTTTTACTGTGTATCATTCCCTTAATAAGCAATCTATAGCTTATTATCATAGAGAAACAGTATCACCGCAGACTTTCATCGCCAAATTAAAACAGATGTTTTCCGAATTGGAATTTTTGAATCAATCATATAAGCAGATAAATATTTTGACAGTGGATAATCGTTTTACTGTCGTTCCTTTAAGTTTCTTTGATAAAGAGCATGCTAAGCAGATATTTAACTATAACCAATTGACAAAAGAAAATGAATTCGTATTGTATAATATATTGGAAAAGAATGATACGGTACTTGTTTTTGGGATAGACAAAAACGTTTTTCAATTTCTTACACAACAATATCCTCAAGCAGCTATTTATTCCCAAACAACATTTTTAATTGAATATTTTTCGACTGTTGGGATTGAGGAAAATATGTCCAAAAGAATGTGTGTTTGTTTGCATGATAAAAGTATGGATATTTGTTGCTTTGAATACAAACGGTTGCTTTTTGTCAATGCTTTTGAATGTAAACAAATAGAAGACTATATTTACTATTTATTGTATGTTTGGAAACAAGTTGATTTCAATCAAGAAGCAAATAAATTATATCTTATGGGAACAATATCTGATATGAAGAAATTTGTCAGCGAACTGAAACGCTATATTTCAAACATTTTTATTATTAGTTCTACGGATAAAATTGAGCATGTGTCGTCATTATTTGCAAATAAAATAACGGAGAGTGATATAAAAAGTATGTTGTTGTGAAAGTCTGACAATGTCAAAGTATTAAAAAAAACTCTTATACGTCAAAATGTCAGCCTGTTTAGGTTTGGCATTTTTTTTGTATTTTTTTGTACAAGGAAATGAAAAAATTAATCAAATAAAATATTGTTAGTTATGCAAAAAGGAAATATTGGGGTAAGTACAGAAAATATTTTCCCCATCATTAAAAAGTTCTTGTATAGTGATCATGAGATTTTTTTAAGAGAGATAGTTTCTAATGCTGTGGATGCTACGCAAAAACTCAAAACTCTTGCTTCGTTAGGTGAATTCAAGGGTGAACTGGGGGACTTGATTGTGAGGGTGTCATTAAAAGAGGATACAATCACAATTTCCGATAGCGGTATCGGACTAACAGCCGAGGAAATAGAAAAGTATATTAATCAGATAGCTTTTTCGGGTGCCAACGATTTTTTAGAGAAATATAAAAATGATGCTAACGCCATTATCGGACATTTTGGTTTAGGATTCTACTCTTCGTTCATGGTGTCAAAGAAGGTGGAGATTATTACCAAATCGTATCAGGAAGGCGCACAGGCTATAAAGTGGAGCTGTGACGGCAGTCCGGAGTTTTCAATAGAAAATGTTGATAAAGCGGATCGCGGCACAGACATCATTCTTTATATAGACGATGAAAGTAAGGAATTCTTAGAAGAATCTCGCATTTTAACGTTATTAAAGAAATATTGTAGTTTCTTACCCGTCCCGATAGCTTTCGGAAAGAAGAAAGATTGGAAAGAGGGAAAGCAGGTAGAAACGAATGAAGATAATGTTATTAATGAAACTAACCCTTTGTGGACACGCAAGCCAAGCGAACTGAAAGATGAAGATTACAAGAAGTTTTACCGTGATCTGTATCCAATGTCTGACGAACCCTTGTTCTGGATACATCTGAACGTTGATTTTCCTTTCAATCTGACAGGTATTCTTTATTTTCCAAAGGTAAAAAGTAATATTGACTTACATAAAAATAAAATTCAACTGTACTGCAATCAGGTATATGTAACTGATTCGGTAGAAGGTATTGTACCGGATTTCTTGACTCTTCTGCACGGAGTAATAGATTCTCCCGATATTCCGCTGAATGTATCCCGTTCATATCTTCAGAGCGATTCAAACGTAAAAAAGATATCTTCGCACATTTCCAAGAAAGTATCCGACCGTTTACAGTCTATCTTTAAGAACGACCGTAAACAGTTTGAAGAAAAATGGAATGATTTGAAAATATTCATTCATTATGGAATGTTGACTCAAGATGACTTTTACGATAAAGCGCAAAAGTTTGCTTTATTTGCCGATACTGACGATAAGTTCTATACTTATGAAGAATATAATACGTTGATTAAAGATAATCAGAAGGATAAAGAAGGTAATCTTATCTATCTGTATGCTACCAATAAAGACGAGCAATATACTTATATAGATGCTGCTATAAATAAGGGTTATAGTGTAGTATTGATGGATGGACAACTGGATATGGCTTTGATTAGCACACTTGAACAAAAGTTTGAAAAGTCACGTTTCACTCGTGTAGACAGTGATGTGGTGGATAATCTTATTGCAAAAGAAGATAAGAAGGATAAAACTCTCGAAGCAGACAAAGAAGAAGCATTAAATTCTGCTTTCAAAAGCCAATTGCCTAAGATGGAGAAGATTGAGTTTAATGTAATAACTCAGGCTATGGGCGAGAATGCTTCTCCGGTGATGATTACCCAAAGCGAATACATGCGTCGAATGAAAGATATGGCTAATATTCAGGCAGGAATGAGTTTTTACGGTGAGATGCCCGATATGATGAGTTTTGTTCTTAATTCCGACCATAAACTGATTAAAGACATATTGGCAGATGAAGGAAAAGAATGTGCTTCCGTGGTGGCTCCTATACAATCGGAAATAAATGAAACGGAAAAACACCGGAATGAATTGAGGAAAGGACAAGAAGGTAAAAAGGATGAAGAAATCTCTACTGCTGAAAAGGATGAACTAAATGATTTGGATAAAAAGTGGGAAGAACTTAAAGATAAAAAAGAATCCGTATTTGCCGAATATGCCGGAAAGAATAAAATACTCCGCCAATTAGTGGATTTGGCTTTGTTGCAGAATAATATGTTGAAAGGGGAAGCGTTGAATAGGTTTGTGAAGAGAAGTATTGAATTGATTTGATAATTTCTACCTCTTTCCAATTCTCTTTTGTAGAATTGGAAGGGTACTGTGTATTTGCCCCTAAAGTTCGGTAATACCGATGCCGGGCAAATCATTCAGAGTGATTTTCCCTTTGACCACTTCCATCCCTCTGAACAAATCGTTCGATATAAGCAGATTTCCGTCCAAATCGGCAAAGTCCGTAGCGGGAGAAAGTTGGGAAGCGGCTGATATGGCACACGAAGTTTCCGTCATACAGCCCACCATAACTTTCATCTTCAATGCTCGTGCCAATGTTACCATTTTCCATGCTTCCCGCATGCCGGTACATTTCATTAGTTTGATGTTGACACCCGAAAAAGCATCTTTCAGCTTTATCATATCGTCAAGTCGTTGCAAGGATTCGTCGGCAAAGACAGGAAGCGGACTGTGTTGGGTAATCCATGCAATATCGTCAAGTCGTTCTTTTGGCATCGGTTGTTCCACCATTACAATACCCTGCTCCTTGAGCCATAAAATCATATCAAGCGCATATTGCCTGTCTGTCCACCCTTGATTGGCATCCACTGCAATGGGTAGATTGCTTGCCGATCGGATGGTTTCAATCATTTCCTTGTCATTATCACGCCCTAATTTCACTTTTAATATATTGAATTGCGTAGCTACTTCCAATGTCTTTTTACGAACAACCTCTGCCGTATCAATCCCAATAGTATAAGTGGTTGAAGGAGCTTTATCCTTGTCAAGTCCCCAAATCTTATACCAAGGCACACCCAAGAGCTTACCCACCAGATCGTGCAAGGCAATATCTATGGAAGCCTTAGCAGCAGTATTTCCCGGCATAATATCATCTACATAAGCCAGAATATCCTCCAATTGAAACGGGTCGTTAAACTGCTCCAAGTTCACCTTTTGAAGAAAGCCGAGAACCGACTCCGTACTTTCACCCAGATAAGGCGGCATAGATGCTTCTCCATATCCCGTAACATCGTCGTAAGTTATATTCACTTGCACGCCGGGAGTAGTGGTGCGTGAATTGACGGCAACGGTAAATACATGACGTAACTTTAATTCATAAGGTCGGAACGTCAGTTTCATTTTGGCACTGCTTCCTTGCCGGTTGATTGCAAACGGAAACACGCTTCTCTCTCCTCCCAATGCCTTATTAACCGTTATCCCCGATCCTAAGACCGTAAGGGCGGCAGTTTTCAAAAAATCTCTTCTGTTAGATGACATAAAACGTATTATTTTTGGGACAAATAATAAGAATTGGTAAGTGTGGTATTAATCTCACCACCGTTGGAACTATTGATAACGGGAAGTATGCGTGTAGCAAAAAGCAAGCGGTTCAAATTAAACTCATCAAATTCGTCATCTTCCCCGTTTAAACTACTGATATGCACATAGCCCTGCGAATGGATAAACTTTTTATCTCCCAAATAGATACCTGTGTGTACCACCCGTTCTCTTTTTTTCCCAACGGCAGGATGTCCGAAGAAAAGCAAATCACCCGGTTGCAGATTAGCGAAATCGGGAGCAATATCAATATGTTTCCCTGCATAAGCCTGTTGCGAAGCATCACGAGGTATAATAATATCGTGCATATACAATACCGTACGGACAAAACCACTGCAATCCACGCCTTTTGATGAAGTTCCCGCCCATAAATAAGGTATTCCATTCATAGAGAGGGCAGTACGGACAATACTTCCGGCATCCTGACTTAGGGAGGAGCGCCATTTCGTTTCGGGCTTGGCGATAGACATGGCTATATAAGCCTGCTTGCCGTCCGGATAGGATACTTTATAAAATTTACCTTCCGTTCCTTCCCATTTCAAACGGTTTCCTGCCACCACATCGGATATGGGTTGTGAAGTTACATCCGGTTTTTCGTAAGTAAATCCGTAATGAGAGGTAACGATTACTTTCTCGGAATAATTCCATTCGTTATATTCTTGCTTAGTCATCGGAAAGATACCCGTTCGATGTACCCAACCGATATAATTGTCCGGAGTTTGAATACGATACCAATCATTCCGTTGCAATACCCTTACCGGCATTCCAAGCAGCCCTTGTGTTACCATCTCCGAAGAAAAATTACTTCCGGCACGCATATTACATACCGACAAGTTTACAACGCCATACGTTTTTCCTTCCAATCCGGCTTCATCGGGTAGTAATTGCAGACTGTCTATTACTCTGTATTCTCTCTTTTCAAGCCCGTCAATCAAAGCTTTTTTTGCTTCGTACGAAGTTGTTATACCTTTTAGAACAACCTTTCTTCCGATGCGATAACAATCCATTTCCAACAATCCCACTCGTTTGTCGGGAACATACTGTCGTCCTGTGTTCTCTTTTAATTCTTGGAAGTCGTTCTTAAATTTAGTCTCTTTATCTATACAAGCCGTAATAAAAACGGAAAGCAATATCGTTAAACAAGCTATGAATTTCTCTACCATAATCGCAATTGAAAAGTATTTTTTTTAAAGTTACAATGCAAGTATATGAAAAATCCCCAAGAAAATAAAACCCCAACCGGTTATAAAAACCAATTGGGGCAATCTCTTTTTATTAATTATTGAGGATTCGCCTTATGGTATTAAACCTCCGAAGTCCGGGAATTCCGGAATTCCCGGTGTTGCTGCTTTAGGAGAAAGTTGATACGTTTCCCTCGCAAGTCTTATTTCTCCATTCTTATTTAAGCGAGCCGTTTCCAAAATCATAGTTGTTTTCTCACTTGTTCCTTTACCTGTTTTTTCTATCTCCACCACTTTCCAATTTTGGCTGAAAGATTCAAGGAAAGCTGTAGATACCACATTCACCCCTTTTTCTTTGTATTTAACAGCATATCCGAAAACCCTATAATTATCTATGCTACCGACAAATGTCCAACCCGGTACATTAACCACTTGTGAATCAGGCAATTTCTCCGTCAAATCCGGTAAATATTGTCCCCATCCTTCACTTTTATAGAGATATAACACATCCGAATAAGATACATTGATATTGTTATTTTGGGTAGTAAAGATATATGGGAAACGGAATGATTCTAGTTCGCCTCCTTCATACTCTTTAGTATAGGTAAGGATTGGTCCGGAAAAATCAAGAGATATTTTGCTCGGAGCATCGTCCTCCGCATAATATTCACTAATGTCCGAAATAAGTACCCATTGACCGGTAATTTTCTCTTTTAGAGAAAGTTTGTCAGAAGCATCATCTCCACCACATGCAGTCATAAAAACAGAGATTGCTAAAAGTAATAATAATTTTGTTTGTTTCATATTAATATTCAATTAAACTTTAAATTAAACCGACGTTGAAGTTTTCAAATCGTCTACAAAGATACTAAAAATACTTTTATATCTAACATAAATCTGATGTAAGCATTGTTAAATTTGATGTATTTATTCGTAATTCATTTAGAAAAAAGCCCAACAAGCAACTGTTCAGAGTTAGTAAGATACTTGTATCACCTTTTCATAATAAGATGGGAACAGCATAGTCATTGCAATGTGCCTTTAATAATCTGTAAATCAACAATAACAATAATGATGATGAAGCTATGTTGCGAGTAGGAAATCCGCCTGTTAATGGGAAGGAAGAAAGTGAGAGAAGGAGTGCTGTGGTATCTTTTGGTGAGGGGCACGCCCAAATAATTTAAGTTTTTCACATACACTACTGTATGGGTATTAATGTAGTAAACCCGCTGAAAACCTGCTTCTTAAGCAGATGTTTAGGGGTTATGTCCGATACATGTCCGATCGCTATCCGATTCCTCCCCGATCCATGCCCGCTTCCCAAGCGGATATATATGCCCGAAGAAACCTTTGGAGTACCCTTATAGAGAGTTGGGAAAGTGTAAGCAACCTGTAAAGGGGCAGAAATCTTGTTTGCGGGAATGGGATAATTATGGGATTTTTCCCGTGTATTTATTTGTATGCCGTTCTCGAATTACACAATTTCAATCCGGCGAAAGCAACATCAATCAGTCCATAAATTATTAATTTTTATTGCCTGCACCTTGGGTTATTAGATATAAATACACTATCTTTGTACGTCTTTATCAAAACCGCAGGATCGTTTCATAAGAATATATAAATGAATTTTTTTCTGAAAAACACACAATCATACATGAATCTTCTTTGAGCTGTTTCGGGTCTTGATATTTGAATAAAAACGATTATTCTTACCTTATAATGCTTGTAAATTGAGCTGTTTTTATCTAAATTTAAAGATAAATTTGCGAATATCATGAAATGGTTTGACGACATAGGTTTACAGCTTCCCATTGCAAATCCTACATGGATATTCTTTTTAGTTCTTACCATTATATTGATTGCACCCATTTTCTTGAGCAAGTTTCGCATTCCCCATATCATCGGAATGATTCTTGCGGGAATGGTAATAGGTGAACATGGTTTTAACATTCTGGAACGTGACAGCAGTTTTGAACTTTTCAGTAAAGTAGGGGTTTATTACATCATGTTTCTGGCAGGGCTGGAAATGAATTTGGAAGACTTCAAACAAAACCGCTTCAAAGCCCTGACATTCGCATTCTATACTTTTTTTATTCCCGCACTGTTGGGATTATGGACAAGCAGGATATTACTTGATTATAACCTCGCCACATCCCTCTTATTAGCAAGTTTATACGGTTCCCATACGTTAATAGCCTATCCCGTGATAAGCCGCTACGGCTTGTCTCGATTGCGCAGCATAAGTATCACCGTTGGCGGTACAGCCATAGCCGTAATACTGTCGTTATTGATGCTGGCTATTATTGTGGGACATTACAGGGGAGAAGTTACTCAGATGTTTTGGATAATGATGTTCCTTAAAATAGCCATAGTTTTCTTCCTGATTGTCTTTTTTTTCCCACGTATCGGACGTTGGTTTTTTCGCAAGTACGAAGACAATATCACACAATTCATTTTTGTGCTGGCTATGGTCTTTTTGAGTGGCGGCATGTTTGAACTCGCAGGACTTGAAGGCATTTTAGGAGCTTTTCTGGCAGGGTTGGTGCTGAACCGGCTTATCCCCACTCTCTCGCCACTGATGAACAGGCTTGAATTTGTGGGCAATGCTATCTTTATCCCCTATTTCTTAATCGGCGTAGGGATGTTGATAGATGTACACGCCATATTTATCGGTGGTGAGACGTTGAGGGTAGCCCTTGTCATGACTGTTGTCGCTACGATAAGCAAATGGTTGTCGGCTTGGTTGACACAAAAGACTTTCCGGATGAATGCCGACGAACGTTCCATTATCTTCGGATTGAGCAATGCCCATGCAGCAGCAGCCTTGGCGGCGGTACTCATCGGTAATAAAGTGGAAATATCGCCGGGAGTACCTTTGTTGAATGATGCCATACTGAACGGAGCCATAGTAATGATTCTTTTCTCCTGCCTCATCAGTTCGATAGTAACCGAACGCGCTGCCCACAAGGTAATTGTAAGAGAAAATCTCGAAGGACAGGAAAACGGAATAAAAGAAGAAGAAAATATCTTGATTCCCATTGCCGACTCCGATACTATGGACAACCTGGTAAAAACAGCCTTGCTCGTAAAGGCGCCTAAACGGAAAGAAGGAATGATAGCCCTCAGAGTAATGAACGACAACACTTCTTCCGAAACACAGCGGGCACAAAGCAAACGTGATCTCGGACAAGCAGTTCAGATTGCCGCTGCTACCGATGTGATGATGCACACCGTAACACGTTTTGATTTGAATGTCGCTTCGGGCATCATACATACCCTAAAGGAATATAACGCATCGGAGATTATTATCGGTCTGCATCATAAAACAACGATGGTTGATTCGTTTTGGGGAACAATCGCCGAAAATCTGTTAAAGGGAACCTATCGGCAAATCATGATAATAAAGTATTTGATTCCTCCCAATACCCTGCGTCGCATGATTGTAGCCGTTCCTCCCAAAGCAGAATACGAAGTAGGATTCTTTAAATGGGTAGAACGACTTTGCCGTATGGGAACCCGGTTGGGATGCAGGGTACACTTTTTTGCTCCTCCCAATACGTGGCGTTATATACAAGGATATATCGATGAAAAACACCGGACATTGCGTTTCGGATATACCGAATTGGAAGATTGGGACGACCTGCCGTCGCTCACAAAGCATGTCAATTACGACCATCTGCTGGTAATCGTTACCGCACGACGCGGATTTGTTTCTTATCAACCGTCTTTTGAACGTCTCTCTTCGCAAATATCCAGGCATTTTGCAGAAAACAGTCTCGTAATAGTGTACCCCGATCAACATGGCGATCCGCAAGAGATATCCTCTTTTTCGGAGCCGAGACATCACAACGAATCACAACAACATTACGGAAGTATGCTTAATCGAATCTATAAATGGTTTAAGAAAAACTAACTAAGGGATGATACAATTAAAAGGAATAACCAAAAGTTTTGATACCCTGCAAGTACTGAAAAGTATTGACCTGAATATTTCAAAAGGTGAAATCGTCAGTATTGTAGGACCAAGCGGAGCCGGGAAAACAACTTTACTTCAAATCATAGGTACTTTAGACAAGCCCGATACAGGCACTATTCGTATCAATGAAACAGACATCGACCGAATGAAAGAAAAGGAACTTTCGGCATTTCGTAACAAATACATCGGTTTCGTTTTTCAATTTCACCAACTGTTGCCGGAATTTACAGCCTTGGAAAATATCATGATTCCTGCTTTTATAGCCGGAATATCAACCAAAGAAGCAACCGCTCGGGCAATGAAAATACTGAATTTCATGGGATTGAAAGACCGGGCAACACACAAACCCAACGAACTGTCGGGAGGAGAAAGGCAACGGGTAGCCGTTTCACGCGCTTTGATTAATAATCCGGCAGTGATTCTGGCAGACGAGCCTTCGGGTAGTTTGGATACACACAATAAGGAAGAATTGCATCGTTTGTTCTTTGATTTGCGCGATAAATTCGGACAAACATTTGTGATTGTTACCCATGACGAGGACTTAGCCTTGATGACGGATCGCACGATTCACATTATAGACGGAGTTATTCGTTGAAATCTTTCGGAATATTTATGTAAATTTGCTGTTGTTTTATGACGATATTTATAACACTGTAAATAGGATTACGGGCAATGGAGAAACTTAAATTGTTTTTGTTCTTGCTGCTGTCTTTAATTATTAGCAATACGGCAGATGCTCAACTGAAGAAAACGGTTCTTAACATAATTAATGCCGATACTACGGCAAAAGTTGTGATTGCTCCTTCTGTTATTGATTCCAATATGACGAAGGAAATGGAGAAGGCTCTTGAAGAGGCGCGTGTCAATGAGATGAACCTGCGTTTGGAAATGGAATATCTCCGGGCACAAATGTATGATTCGGATTCATTGGCGAAGGATAGACAAAGACAACGTATTGACTCGCTACGCAAAATCACCGCCAAGATACCTGTGGCAGTGAAAGGTGATACGCTTTACTATCTGTATAGCAAGCACGGAGGACGCTCCCCTCGCAACAGGGCGGAAAATGTAGCCAATACCATTCTTCAATTAGGTAAAAGGTATATTTTGTATCCGGACTCTGTTTATTGTGAAAGTTCGGATATTGTAACCGATGTGGTGTACGACAATAAAGTGATTGCTTCGTTCACCGATCAGGATGCACTTTGGGAAAATAGTACGCGTGATGAGTTGGCAGCAAGGAACCGGGAGGTTATTGTACAGAAACTTCAAGAACTGCATAGTGAATACGGTCTGTTTCAGTTGGGGAAGAGAATTCTGTATTTTATTCTTGTAGTAGTGATACAAGGCGCATTCTTTTGGGGAACGCGGTTGTTTTACAAACGTTTGAAGTCTCGTGTTGAGAAACTGAAAGAAACCAAGCTAAAGCCCATATTCATTTCCTCCTACGAACTGTTTGATACGCGAAAACAAGTAAATATATTGTTTTTCCTGTTGAAGATTTTACAGGGCATACTGATGTTGCTACAGTTGTTTATTTCCGTTCCTATCCTTTTTTCCATCTTCCCGCAAACGGAAGATTTGGCTTACCGGATTTTCTCTTATATATGGAATCCCATTAAAGGTATATTTATAAGTATTGTTGAATATATTCCTAATCTGTTTACCATCGTCATTATTTGGTATGCTATCAAATATGCAATAAAGGGTGTCAAGTATTTAGCCGGAGAGATTGAGTCGGGAAAATTAAAGATAAATGGGTTTTATCCTGATTGGGCGCAACCGACCTATCAGATTATTCGCTTCCTGTTGTATGCATTTATGATTGTGGTGATTTATCCTTTACTGCCTAGATCGGAAAACGGAGTATTTCAAAGTGTATCGGTATTTGTGGGATTAATCGTTTCGTTAGGGTCAAGCAGTGTCATCGGCAATATTATGGCAGGATTGGTAATTACGTATATGCGCCCCTTTAAGATTGGCGACAGAATAAAACTGAACGATACCATAGGAAACGTTATTGAAAAAACTCCTTTCGTAACCCGTATTAGAACGCCGAAGAATGAGATAGTAACGATTCCGAACTCTTTCATTATGTCTTCGCATACGGTAAATTACAGTTCGTCCGCCAGAAACTACGGTTTAATCCTTCATACGGACGTAAGTTTCAGTTTCGACGTTCATTGGGAAACGGCACATAGAATACTTATTAAAGCTGCTCTGGATACTCCTGATGTTTTGTCCGACCCGGCTCCGTTTGTTTTGGAAGTCTCGTTTCAAGACAGCGGTGTTGTCTATCAAATCAATGCGTATATCAAAGATGCAGACAAGATTAACAGGATTTATTCCGATTTACACCATAGGATTCAAGAACTTGCAAATGAGGAAGGGGTTGAAATGATCGTACAGCGCTATGTGGCAACTCGTGACGGAAGTGAGATAGTAATTCCGGAGAAATATCAGAGGAAAAAATGATTACGGTTATATTCCTAACTTTCTTTTTAATACTCTGTATCCGCTAATGCTTGCCCGTACTTTAGTTCCATTCTTCAACCATACATTGTATTTGTCTTTCCCGAAAAGTTCAATACGTGTAACCTGATTGGTATTAATAATATACGAGCGATGAATACGCGCAAACGTAGTGGGCAAATGCATTTCATAGTATTTCATGGTTTGCTCTTTCACAAACTCTCCGTCGGCAGTAACGAGCATTACATAATCTCCACAAGCTTCAATATGAAGAAGTTCCTCTATCCGTATAATATGAATACGTGTTCCTTCTTTGACCGATATACGGTCAATAACTTCGCATACTTCTTTTTTATCACCGGAGATTGTTTCCAAGAACTCCTCTTCTCCGGATTCCAACCGTTGTGTACCATACCATAGCACAAGAGAAAGCCAGCACAACAATCCGAATACCAAACACAAAGGAATGGTTGCCATAAAATCCGGTAACAATTCCGCATCAAATGCCCGGAGATATCCGGCGACCAAAGACAAAGCACCGGCTTGAATCACCATGGTAACCATAACTTTTGCATAAAAAGTATGCAGGAAATAACGTATATACCCATATAAAACCCCTGCCAAAGCAAGAAAAGCAACATAAGTGATACTTTCCACCCCTGCCCAAAAGAGTGTTATATGTCCATAAAGCACAAGGAGCGCCCCAAGCATAACTGTTGCCAATGATGCAACAGCTATGTATGCAATCTTAAGAAAAACAGATCCGGAAAGAGGATGAACAGCCATACTTAGTTCTTTATTTCCATTCCGCCAAGTATAACTTTTCCACGAATAACTACTTTGTGACTATTGTCGAACTCAACAAGCTCCGTACGAAAACGGTTATCCTCAATACCTCCGAAATCGCAACTTGCTTTGGATATGATGACCCATGTGTTCGGAGCATAAATCTCAATACCGCCAAGCCTGCATTCTACATCAATATATGTTTCGGGACTTTCCAATGATGTGCGCCGCAAGTCGATCAGGGTAGATCCGCATGAGTTTTTTATCTTTGCACCTTTAAACACAGGGTCAACAACAATTTGCTTTACCGAACCGAATGAAACGTCCGAGTAAACAAATCCGTTTTTCGAAGAATATACGGTTTCTTGAGTATGATTGTGATGCCATTTTTTGTCAAAAGGCTGTTTGAGTAACAATATAATTCCGATACAGACAAACAGTAGGGGCCAATAGTCGTGTACGTTGCAAGCCCATATAGCATCAATGCGGGAAAGCATGAAAAACGTTCCGACACTGATTAATACCAATCCGTTGAAGAGATGTTTGCGCAATAATACTCCCACTCCAATGACAATTAAAAGCATCTGCCAAGAGATAATTGCCCTGAAAATAGAATAGTCAATCCATCCCATGTTTCGTCCGAAGAAGATAATTCCTATCAAAACGAAAACAATACCCGGGAAAAAAGCTGAATTTTTCATAATAAAATTGTTTTTATAAATTACTGTTCCATGATTATTACAAAAACAAAGATACCGTTCACAGAGAGTTTATACAAGAGAAAAACGTTGAAACAGTCAATATTGTTCTATAAAATGCGGTATTTTTCCGGTGAAAGCGAAAGCTGCAATACCAATTAATAAAAAATCCGTATCTTTGAAAACTCAATCAATCCATGCTATTGTTTTTAATCATGTATGAAGAAACGTCTTTTGATTTTTTCCTTTTTTTTGTCGTCATTCTTGTTATTGCAAGCTCAGAAAGTAGGACTTGTATTAAGTGGTGGTGGAGCCAGAGGGCTGACATTTATAGGTATTATTCGCGCATTGGAAGAAAATAATATTCCTATTGATTGTATTTCCGGTACTTCTATCGGGGCAATTATAGGGTCGTTGTACGCTATGGGATATACTCCCGACGAAATAGAAGGGTTGATTCGTTCGGACAACTTTAAACTTTGGTATTCCGGTCAGGTGGGAAGTGAATATGTCTATTATTTCAAAAAAGACCGTCCTACTCCCGAGTTGTTTAACTTTCATTTTTCTTTAAAAGATTCGTTGCAGGTAAGGAAAGCACAGTTTCTTCCCACGAGTGTGATAGACCCGATACAGTTGAATATTGCTTTTCTTGAATTATACACAGGAGCTACTACCGCATGCAGAGAGAATTTTGACAGTTTGTTTGTTCCTTTTCGCTGTGTGGCTTCTGATGTATATCACAAAAAGTCAATGACTTTAAGAGAGGGAAGTTTAGGTAATGCCGTTCGTGCTTCCATGAGTTTTCCTTTTGTGTTTAAGCCGATTAAGATAAACGGAGTGTTGGCTTATGATGGGGGATTATATAATAATTTTCCGGTAGATGTGATGATAAATGATTTTAAGCCGGACATTATTATTGGGAGTGTAGTGGCTCCCGAACAAATGAAAGCGGAAGAAAACGACCTTATAGGTCAGATTAATAATATGATAGTGGATAGAACCGATTATACGCTTCCGGACTCTCTGGGAATCCTTATGACTTTCGATTATGACAACGTTGGTTTGTTGGATTTTCATAAACTCGATGAATTGCACGATAACGGTTACAGGCATACCATGATTTTGATGGATTCCATTAAGGGACGTATCCATCGGCGTGTTGATGCGGACAGTATTCGTTCCAAACGGGCAGCTTACCGGAATACTCTTCCTGAATTGCGTTTTAAAAATATATATATTCAAGGAGCCAACCAATATCAACAGGAATATATCAGAAAGGAATTTCAGAAAAGAGCTAATGATGAGTTTACTTATGAGGATTTGAAGTGGGGTTACTTTCGGTTGCTTTCGGGCAATGCTTTTTCCGAAATTATTCCACGAGTGAAATATAATCCGGAAGAAAAAGTTTATGATTTATATCTGGATGTTACGGTGAAGAATAATGGTTCCGTCCGTTTTGGAGGAAGTGTTTCTACTGCGAGTTCGAATCAAATATATATTGGAGTGGGTTATCAAAACTTAAATTATTATTTGAAAGAGTTCTTTATAGACGGGCAAATAGGTAAGGTTTATAATAATTTTCAGTTTGCGGCAAAAATAGACCTTAGTACGGATATGCCTAAATCGTTTCATCTTATTACTTCTCTAAGTTCGTTTGATTATTTCAAGAGAGAAAAACTGTTTAGCCGTAATTTCAAACCGGCTTTTGTGAAAAAGGATGAAAACTTCGTAAAAATGAAATTGACAATGCCTTTCCTTCAAAGCAGGAAAGCAGAATTCGGTTTGGCGTACGGGCTATTGAAGGATAGCTATTTTCAAAGTAATGTGATTGATTTTGAGAATGATCAATACGATGTAAGTAAATATTTCTTGTGGGGTGGTTCGATAAGTTTCAACGGAAGTACTTTGAATAGCCGTCAGTATGCTACGGGAGGGTATTCCGATGCTTTGGTCGCTCAGATATTTAGTGGAACGGAAACATCTCGAAAAGGATTTAAGCCGGCGGATAACAATAAGGCATACAAGAAAGTTCATACTTGGTTGCAGTTGTCTTATGACCGGGAATCTTACCATAAGATAACTTCCAAATACACATTAGGTTGGAACATCAAGGCTTTATACGCTTCCAAGAACTTTTCGGAAAACTATACGGCAACTTTATTACAAGCGGGTGAATTTACTCCGACCCCTCACAGTACGACTACTTACCACCAAGCTTTCCGTGCCAATCAATTTGTTGCCGGTGGAATAAAGCCGATTTATTTTTTAACCGATCAACTTCATCTGCGAACGGAAATTTATGCGTTTCTGCCTATTTTTCCGATAGAACGGAATTCTATCAATAAACCTTATTATGGAAAAGCATTTTCGCAGTTTGAGTATATGGGAGAAGTATCGTTGGTGTTTCAAATTCCTTTCGGAGCAGTTTCTGCATACGTAAATCATTACAGTTCACCGAAAAAGGAGTGGAACATAGGGATAACGCTGGTATGGCTACCGTGATAAAAGAAACAGAAGAATTTATCATACTGACTCCTCTTTTTCGTTTCTTGGTAAAACTCATTCCCTTTGTACTAACATGGCTGATGTTTACGGGGCTGTACATATTCATGCCCAATACCAAAGTAAAATTCAAACATGCACTACTGGCAGGAATCTTATCCGGAACACTCTATCAATTTTTTCAATACTTATATATCAACGGGCAAATATCCGTTTCAAAATACAATGCTATCTACGGCAGTTTCGCCGCCATTCCGTTACTCCTTTTGTGGCTTCATGTGTCATGGGGTATTTGCCTGTTCGGAGTGGAACTCACTTATGCAGGACAAAACATACACAACTTCAGCTTTGATAAAGATACGCGCAACATCAGTCGCCGATATCGCGACTTCGTAGCGCTATTAATCATTTCACTCATTGCCAAACGCTTTGCCAACGGGGAAATACCCTATTCTGCCCAGAAGATTTCACACGAACATCGCATACCCATACGCCTTACCAAACAAATAATCTATCAATTACAGGAAATCAATTTAATCTACGAAGTTTCTATTGACCCTAAAAGCGGAGAAACAGTATTTCTTCCCGCTATGGATGTCAACCGGTTAAGTGTAGGAATACTGCTTGAGAAATTGGATACCTGCGGCTCCGAAGATTTTAAGATTGACATCCAAAACCGCTATTACGGACAATGGAAAGTATTGCTTGATTCGAGAGAAAGATATTACAAAGAAGCAAACAACATATTATTGAAAGATTTATCCGTTTAGATTGAAAAAATTGATAGAGTGTTCCGGATAAGATTCCTGCCAGTAGTGCATGTTTGAATTTTACTTTGGTATTGGGCATGAATATGTACAGCCCCGTAAACATCAGCCATGTTAGTACAAAGGGAATGAGTTTTACAAAGAAACGAAAAAGAGGAGTCAGTATGATAAATTCTTCTGTTTCTTTTATCACGGTAGCCATAAAGATGGAAAGTCCTCCCGAAACAACGATTAAGACGGGGAGTAATAATAGCATGGAAAAGTAATCGGTAATTTTTCGATAGATGCTTCGGGAGATCTTTATGTCCCATATATAATTGAAGGTATTTTCGATGCTGTTTATCAGATTGATAACCGTCCACAACAACAGTATTAAGCCGATACCGATGAATATACCGCCGCTTTTCGTTTCCGACAAATAGGAATCAACGAATTGGAGCAATGTTTCCGTTGTGTTGCTTTCTCCTCCGAAACCGTAGCGAAACTGATTTTCTATTATTGTTGAGAAGCCAAAACCGCGGGCTATGGCAAAGATGACGGCTAATATCGGCACAATAGCCAACAGGGTGTTATAAGTTAGCGCCGAAGCTCTGTTGATGAGTCGGTCGGAAATGAAACGATTGACGCATAGATAAATGGTCTTTACAATGTTCAGAAAGTAGAACTTTGTTTTTGAAACTTCATTTTCTGTTATTCGCCAGATATCGTATGTCAGGAATCTCCAAAATTCAATTAATATCTTGTACATGTTGTTCTTGATTTATTCCCAAAAACGAGGAAAGATTATGTAAAAGCAAAAAGCAGTTAGCCTGTAAGCCGGGTTCTGTGTTTCGATAGGTATCGAAATATCTGTCATTTATCTGAGCCGTATGTTGCCATACAGCTTTAGCGATCTACCCTCCGGCATGGAGCGAGCAGCTCTCTTAGCGTCGGTTTACATGATCTTACAACTCCTAAGACGTACGGCGCAACCTGTTGCCACGTTGCCCGGTAGGCTCTTACTCTACCTTCTCACCCTTACCGCTTCCCAAGAGGGAAGTTTGGCGGTTGTTTTCTTCTACGTTACCCTATCCTTGCGGGTAGCTTTCTGTTAGGAAGTAGGATGCTCTGCGTTGCCCGGACTTTCCTCTTGCAAGTATTGATTATGCAAGCGACAGATCGGCTGACTGCTTTTTTTTTTAATGCAAAAGTAGGGAAAATTGTTCAATAAGATATTTTGAGTTTATAAACATTTTATGTATCTTTGTTCCTCGTAAGAAGAGTAAGAGTATCGGTGAATATAATCTTCTTTCGGTTTGTTTCTTTCAATAAAAGTCCGATTTGACAGTAAAAGTTCGGAGGTTTTGAGTAAGAAAGGTGTCTTGTTCAAACCGCGAAGCGTATCCGAAAGTAAGAGTTTTAATAGGTGTCTTGAGTTTTAAATGCCTCAAATACAGGAATTTTGGTTTGCTGCCCGTACCCGAAAGGGGCAAGAGTTTGCTCTTCGTGATGCTCTGAAAAAATGGGAAGTAGAGTGTTTTCTTCCTACTCATTTTGTAGTTCGTCAGTTGAAGTACCGTCGTAAGCGTGTGGAAGTTCCCGTTATCCATAATCTGATATTTGTTCATGCTACGAAAGAAAAGGCGTGTTATGTGGTGAATGAGTGTCGTGTTTCCCTTTTTTATATAAGGGATTTGCAGACGGGTGGTATGCTCGTTGTTCCCGACAAACAGATGCAGGACTTTATTTATGTGATGGATTTAAATCCCGAAGGATTGAGTTTTGATAACGACAAATTGTATGTAGGTTGTAAGGTAAAGGTGGTAAAAGGTGAATTTGCGGGTATTGAGGGAGAGCTAACTAAAATAGCCAATCGTACGCATGTTGTACTTCATATTCCTCAAATTCTTTCCGTTACCATTAGGATTCCCAAAAGCTATTTGCGTTTAATTGAAGGAAGTGAAAGTAGCAGTGGAATTTTATAGGATTATTTGAAACATTCTTATCCGGTTACAAAAATAGAGGAATGATTTATTTGCTTATCTTTTTATGTTTTTTATTGTCGGTTTTGATAGCTTGGGTTATCATTCCTCATATATTTCTGATATCTCTTCGGAAGCATTTGTTTGATGTTCCTGATGAGAGGAAGATTCATAAGCGTGCAATCCCTCGTTTGGGTGGTGTTTCTTTTTTCCCCACGATACTTTTTTCTTTTTGTTTCGTCCTTACTATTCGTTTGTTAGTGGGGTGTGAGTTAGAGTCTGTATATACTCAAAAGTTACTTCCCGAATTTTTGTTATTGGGTTGTGGTATGACATTGTTGTATCTGACAGGTATCAAAGATGATTTGGTGGGTGTTCGTTATTCCCAGAAGTTTGCGATTCAGCTATTTTGTGCCTGTCTGTTTCCTTTGTCGGGTCTTTGGGTGAATGATTTTTACGGTTTGTTTGGTCTTCATTCGCTTCCGTTCTGGCTTGGAATGCCTTTTACCGTTTTGATAGTTGTTTTTACGACAAATGCAATAAATTTGATAGACGGTATAGATGGTTTGGCATCGGGCTTGAGTGGTATTGCATTGACAATATTGGGTGTACTTTTTATGGAACAGGAGTTGTGGACTCACAGTATGTTTTCATTTTCCGCCGTAGGTGTGTTAATCCCATTCTTTTTTTATAATGTGTTTAGCAATGGAGACCGTTCCCGGAAGATATTTATGGGTGATACGGGTAGTTTGAGTTTGGGTTATGTGCTTTCTTTCTTGGCGATAAAATATAGTTATTATGAATCATCGGTAATGCCGGATGTTCCGAATGCTTTTTTGGTAGCGTTCAGCACGTTGATACTACCTGTATTTGACGTGATGCGTGTGATGTTGATACGTCTGCGTAAGAAGAAGCCTTTGTTTGAGCCGGACAGGAATCATATTCATCATAAGTTTTTGGATATGGGTTATAGTGCTCGTCAGACAATGGTATTCCTATTGATTCTTTCCCTTGCCTTTAGCTTGGGTAATATATGGTTGATAGGGTTTGTGAACAACACGTTATTGTTAATGGGTAATATCGTTGTTTGGGTGGGGTTGAATCTGTGGTGGGATAAGAGGAAACGGGGGAAGCAGATGAAAAGGAAGTTAAAGGAGTTAGAGAATGGGAGGAGTTAGGTGAAAGAAGATTATATGTTGTGGATGAAAGGTTTAATAGTGAATGACGAAGGAATTTAGAATAGATATAAAAAGAATGCAGATAGGAAGAAAAGATGTACTATGGAATTATGCGGCTACATTTTTACAAATAGGAGCAGCACTTATATTGTTTCCGTTTATTCTTCGAATTTTATCGCAAGAAACATTTGCTATTTGGACAATCTTTTCTACAATCGTTGCTCTTGTCAGTTTACTGGATTTTGGGTTTAATCCATCTTTCACACGAAATGTGTCCTATGTTTTTAGTGGTGCCAAAACATTAAAAAAGAAAGGTTTTCTTACAGTAGAAGGTGAAACTTCGGATGTTGATTACGGATTGTTAAAGGGACTTATCGGTGTGATGCGTTTTTTCTATTCGCGTATGGCGATAATTCTTCTTGTTGCTCTTATTACTATAGGAACTTATTATATACATACGATTCTAAACACTTATTCGGGTAATCCTACGGAAATATATATATCTTGGGTGATTCTATGTATCATTAATTCATATTCTTTTTATACTCTTTATTATGACTCACTTCTGCTGGGAAAAGGTTTAGTCAAACGTGCCAAACAAATTGCTATTATAAGTCAATCCGTTTATTTAACTGTAGCTATTGTTTTGATATTATCTGGCTTTGGGCTTATTGCTATTGTTAGTGCACAGGCATTGTCCATTATTATTAAAAGAATATTATCGTATCGTTCTATTTATACAATTGATGTTAAACGTAATTTGCAAAATGCTATTAGGCAATCTCAGAGAGATATTTTGAAAGCGGTTTATCCCAATGCTGTGAAAGTAGGATTAACAAGTATTGGTGGTTTTTTAGTAAATCGATCAGCTATTATTATAGGTTCGTTATATCTTTCTCTAAATGTTATAGCATCTTACGGAATAACAATACAAATTATCGGAGTTATCAGTGGTATTTCTACGATTTATTTTTCCACATATCAACCTAAAATAGTACAATATAGGATACAAAACAATATTTCTGCTATAAAACAACTCTATCTAAGAGGGTGTTTGTGTTTATATATCACATATATTCTGGGAGGAGTCAGTTTACTTCTTTTTGGAAATTGGACATTACACTTAATAGGAAGTCAAACGCCATTATTATATAGACCCTTTATTGTCATAGCATTATTGATTTTATTATTAGAAGCTAATCATGCAGTGGCTGGAGGTATTCTTTCAACAAAGAATGAAATACCTTATTTTAAGGCATCTTTATTTTCCGGAGGAGGGACGTTGTTTTTGTTATTCTCATTTTTTGAATGTACGAATTTGGGAATTTGGGGTATGATACTTGCACAAGGTATAGCACAAGGTTGTTATCAGAACTGGAAATGGCCGCGAGCAGTTGTGAAGGAGTTAAATATAAGAAAATGGGATATTTATGCAAGTATTTATAATATAAAGAATCAGTTTGATAGAAATGTATGAAATAAAAAAAGATTGATTTTGGCAGATTTTAAAAGATACTAAACTATCTCATCAACGCAACGGTATTCTATAAAATTAACCATTTGCATAGACTTTGTTGCAACGATATTATAATGGTTTTATCTTCCCAGACAGTATTATCCAATGTTGCTTTTTGCTGAGATTCAACTATGGGTTAAAGTTGTGTCAAAGTACGGGTTTTATACAAAGTCTGTTTTTGCTGATGGGAAAGAATCATTTCGCCATACCAGACTACAGTATCCTGTCCTGTGCCGTCGCCAAAAAAGTCTGCCGGTAGCAATAAGAAACCGGTTGGAGTCAGGAGAACAATTAGCTATAGGCATAGATTCAACGGGATTGAAGGTTTATGAGGGAGGGGAATGGAAAGTGCGTAAACATGATTGGTCAAAGCACTGGACATGGTGAAAGCTTCATGTTTGCATAGACCTTGATACGCAGGAGAATGAGTTATTTTTATTATATTTATATCTTGGAATAAGTTATATAACCTCGGAAAGTTTTAATTTTTTTTGGTCTGGATTTAAGATGTATGCTATTATTATAAATTTTTCCGTCAAACTAACAGTAATTATTTTTGTGTATGAATATCACAATAACTCTTTTTAGGTATTTCTTTCGAATGTATCTGTACGGATGAGCAGAGTTACCACCTTTAAATTATACGATAAATATACTTTAATCATGATCAATGACAACCAGAGTAATCAATTGCCTTTAAATAAAATTAAAGCCCGTGTCTTTTTTCTTGCTCCATCTTATCTAAATTTATATAAGGAAATTGTTTGTGAATTAGAAAAGCAAAATTACGAAATCTATACTGTGAGCGATATAATTTTTAGATTTGATCCATATTTTAAAGATTCTCGATTTAAAAAAATGAAATATATCTGCATAAAAGCAATTAGTCGTAGATATTGGAAGAGAATGATTCGGCATAAAGTTGAATTCAACAAACAATATGATATCTTATTTTGTGTTAACGGTTATTCTATAGATAAAATTCTTCTTAATCATCTGAAGAAAAAAAATCCTTACATAAAATGTATCTTATATTTATGGGATTCGAATAATTATTATAATTTCTCAAGAAATTTTCATCTTTTCGATAAAGTAATCACATTTGATAGAATTGATTCAATACATTTTAATATTGAGTATCTTCCTTTTTTTTTGGTTGATAAAGGGCAAAATGAACAGACTAATAAATATCAGATATGTTTTATTGGTTCTAATCATGATGATAGATATTGGATTGTTAAAAATATTGTAAAACAATTAGATGAAATGAATATATCATATTATATAAAACTTTTTATTCCTGAGAGAAAACCCTCTTTCCGTTCTAAAATACGTTATTTATGCTATAGGCTTTATTCCTCACACTATATAAAAAAAATAGAAGAATGGAATTTAATTTATGGAAAATATATACCATCATTTGTAACAAATCACCTTTTTTCTCCACAACAGTTCAGTCATGTTTTGAATGAATCATTTTGTGTATTAGATACAGATAGGGAATGCCAAAGTGGATTAACCCCACGTTTAATATGGGCTTTAGCTGCTAATAAAAAAATCATTACCACTAATGTGGATGTGGTAAATCATCCTTTTTATTCATCTGATAGAATTTGTATAATTGATAGAAATAGACCTCAAGTATCATACGAGTTTATAAATACCCCTATTAATAATGAATGTAATGACTTTATGCAAGAATTGTTAAAATTACGTATTGATAACTGGATAGAAACGGTGTTAAGATTTGATGTTATTAATGAAGCATATATTTATTGATATTTCTAATATTCTATTAGCAATAATATTATAGAAGTAGACAATTTTTTGAAGATATTTTAACACTACGTTTTCATCCTCCGGTAAATTATATGTTTCGTAAAAACATTCTATCAGAAATAGGTTATTATAAATCCAGAATTATTGCTGAAGATTTTTATATGAATTGTTTGATATCATTCAAATATCCAATTGGATATATAAGCCGTTTTCTAAGTTATTATAGAGTTGTAGAGTTAAAGAAAAAGAGATCCCTATAAATTATGCTTATGCCATAAAAACACAATAGATATGTTTATAGATACTCCAATTTACAAGAAAGCTATAAATTTATATTATTTTAGAACTTTTTGTTGGATTTCTGTATATAAAGGCATTAAAACATATGATACTTTCTTTAAATCATATTTTTGAAATAACTTTTTTAAAAGGAATTTGGCATCTTTTTTTAAATATTTGTAATAATACATGTAATTACAATTGGTTAATAAAATGTATTCTGGATTCAAAAAATGGGCTTATAAAGTTTTTTATTTAATCAATTGAATTTTTATTCTAATATAAAAAACATCATTTCAGAAGATTGTTTTTCATATTATGGTGGTATTGAAAATAATTAAGAATTAATATATGGATAAAATAGGAGTTTTCAATAATACTTCTGATGTTTTGCCTAAAATAACAGTAATTACCGTGGTTTTCAATGGTAAAGATACCATTGAAGAAACTATATTAAGCGTTATCAACCAAACCTATCCGAATATAGAATATATCATTATAGATGGAGAGAGTACGGATGGGACAGTGGATATTATTAAAAAATATCAGGATAGGATTGCTTATTGGGTGAGTGAGCCGGATAAAGGGATTTATGATGCAATGAATAAGGGGATAGAAAAAGCTACTGGAGAACTTATCGGAATTATTAATAGTGATGATTGGTATGAGTTAAATTGTTGTGAAATAATTCATCAACATTACAGTGTTCAAAAAAATGTTGTATTATATGGATTAATTCGAAATATAATACAGCCTAATGTTTTTGATATTTATTCATGTAGTCCAGATTATATCTATAAAAAGATGCCTCCACATCCAACTGTATTTATCCCAAAGAAATTTTATAATATATACGGATATTTTGATACTTCATATAAATCTTGTGCAGATTATGATTTACTGTTACGTTTGAAAAAAAATAGTGTTACTTTTTGTATGATAGAAAAAGTTCTTGCTAACTTTAGATTTGGAAAAGGTTGTTCATCAAGTTTTACGGCACAGAAAGAGGCTTTTAATATGAGATATAAGCATGGTATGATTTCTCGACGGGAAAAATTACTGAAAACGGTAGGACTCTTCTTTATTATAAAAATGAGATATTTATTATAGAGATGCTATTTTATGTAATTTATATATTTGTTATAGCAGTATTATTGTTGATTGATTATTCCAGGAAAAGTAATGGAAAGATTGCTTCAATGGCATTATTTATTGTTATTATAGTTTCAGGAATACGAGAAAATGTAGGTTATGATTTTGCTAATTATGTAAGTTTTTATTTGTTAGAAAATGCATCGGAACCTGGATTTAATTTGATTAATAGAGGACTGAAGTTATTTGGATTGAATTATCATTGGATGTTTATCTTATTTTCATTTGCAACGATTATCTTTGTATTTAAAGGCATAAAGTATTATACCCTACATACTAATATTGCATTCTTTATTTATATTTTAATACCTGGTTTATATCTTAATTCATTTTCTATTGTTCGTCAAGCTATAGCAATTGCTATTTTATTTTATGGTTATCGTTTTTTGTATAATAAGAAATTAGTTAAATATACAATAATAGTTATAGCAGCAGCAAGTTTTCATTATTCGAGTTTATTTGCAATTCCATTTTTTTTAGTATCATTAAAAGTAAAAAAAATGAAATATTGGATATATTATCTTGTTATTATAGCATCTATTTTTTTATCTAAAATCAATTTTATACCAATGATTTTTGAAAAGGTATTAGGTTCTACTTCTTATCTTACATATGCTGCGTATGATGATGGAGGTATTAGTTTTTCAAAGATTTTGATTCTTAATATTTTTATACTGATAATTCTATTTTTTTATAAACGTATGAGTGATATTGATAAAACGATGTTTTTTTTTCTTGTATTAGCCGTTTCTATTGTTACGATATTTGGATCTATAGGTGCTGTTACCCGATTTTCTTATTATTTTAGAATTTTTGAAATTATCTTAATATCAGATGTAATATATTTGTTGAAAAGTAAGTATAATAAATTAATTTTATTAGTGTTTGTATTAGGATATTATGGTATAATGTTTTTTCATGCAATTTCATATGATTTGAAGTTGGAATATTTTCCTAAAATGACACCTTATCAAACTATGTTTGAGTAATAAGATTTATTGATTTCTTTTATGGAATCTAATTTTTATCAGTGATAATCTATCTGAAATTATATTAAATTTACGTATAATGAATAATAATGTAATTAATATCTCTGTAATTATACCTATGTACAATGCTCAACAAACAATTATTAGAGCAATAGATTCTGTATTAAAGCAAACTTACAAAGGAAATTTTGAAGTAATTGTTGTTAATGATGGTTCTACAGATAATTCACTAGAAATTGTTAATCAATATATTGTCGAAAATGATTTGAATGATATCACAGTAATAGATAAACCCAATGGTGGTGTTTCTTCTGCTAGGAATGCAGGATTGTTAGTTGCCAAAGGAGATTGGATTGCTTTACTGGATAGTGACGACGAATGGCTACCTGAAAAAACTGAAGTTCAGATGTCTATTATGGAACAATATGATAACATTGATTTTCTGGGATGTAATTCATTGGGTTATCAGACACGTATATTATGGAGACTTAAAGATAAATTGTCTCCAATTAAATTATGGGAATTGATGATTAAATGGCATCCACAGACACCAACTATAATATTTAAAAAATCGATTATTGAAGATGTTGGTATTTATAATGAAGAAATGCGATACGGTGAAGATGTGGAATTTCTGCTTAGAATCTGTAAGGCTAGAGAGTGCTGGTTTATACCAGATCAGCTTGTTATATGTGGTGGAGGTAAATTTCCTTTCGGAGATAGTGGATTATCTGCAAATTTACAAGCCATGCAAGAAGGAATGGATAATACTCTAAGTATGGCATACGAAAAAAGATGGATTAATTTCATGCAATATTATTTATTTAGTATATATAGTAAACTGAAATACTGTAGACGTATTTTCATTGTATGGAGGCGACGAAATTTATATTGATTAATGTAGGATTCCTCCATATTCTATAGCTGTAAGTATTCCTATTACAGAAGTAAAACAGTATAATTTCGAAAATAAAAAATAGGAAGTAGGTGGAAAAATCCACAAACTAGTGATAATAATTTCAATTGCAACATTCCATACATCTATTGAATTAATAACATGGATAATTAATTGTGTTTTATAGAGTTCAAATGATTGTGAAATATGATAATTATTTATAATCAGAATTTATATTTGAAATGGGATAGGTAATACTGTTTATCAAATAAACAGTTATTATTTGCAAAAACTAAAGATAAAAGTAAAAAGTATATTATATTGGTGATAACCCGGTAACTAATATTAAAGGATAAGCAAATGAAATTGCGTTCGAACTGGGTTATAGAATAAAAAGAGTCCCATTTTATTTAGTTAAATTTATTGCTTGGTGTGGAGATTTACTTAAAATATTGAGAATTCGTTTTCCAATGACCTCATTTTGTTTGAATAATATGGTTACAAATAATGGAATTGATTTGAAGAATAGGTAGTGTCATAATTTAACTGAAAAGTAGTATCTTTGCAAAAAACCATAATAGTTCTAAACGAATGTTAATATTTTAACATTATGAAGCTATCCATTATTACAGTTACTTATAATAGTGATTTGACTCTTTCTAATACAATTCAGTCTGTTTTGCAACAATCATACAATAATATAGAATATATTATTGTAGATGGTTTGTCGCGAGATAGAACTATAGAAATTATAAAAGAGTATGAACCTATTTTTCATGGTCGTTTAAAATGGATTAGTGAAAAAGACAATGGACTTTATGATGCTATGAATAAAGGTATTAAAATGGCTACAGGAGATATTATAGGAATATTGAACTCAGATGATATATATATAGATAAATATGTGATAGAAGATGTCGTTGTTTCTATTTTACAAAAAAAGGTTGACGCTATATATGGGAATTTGTATTATGTAAAGAAAAAAGATTTATCTTCTATTATAAGAGTGTGGAAAGGATATCCATATCCTAAATGTGGCTTTGGAAGAGGTTGGCATCCTGCTCATCCAACATTCTTTGTAAAACGTGTTATTTATGAAAACTTTGGCTATTTTGATACTTCTTTTAAAATATCTGCTGATTTTGAGTTAATGTTGCGTTTTCTGGAGAAATATCATATTAATGCTGTTTATATAGATAGGTTCATGGTGAAAATGCGCATAGGAGGAGAAAGTTCAGCATCTTTAATAAAAATTTTGGAGGGAAATATTAATGTAATGCGGGCATTTGAGAAAAATGATATTTCAGTTTCTATTTTTTATCCGCTTTTACGATTATTTCCTAAAATATTTGATGTACTCAAAAGCAAATTTAAATGGATATGAAACTCTCCCTTCTAGGTGCCTCTGGTTTTGTTGGCACTCGTCTTCTCACCCTCCTCAAAAAAACCTTCTCTTTTCAGCTCCAAAACATTGATAAGCAACCAAGTAAATTCCATGCTGAAATAACTACTATTGCCAATGTCTTGGATAAGGAGAAGCTATGTTCTCTTTTAAAAAATGCCGATGTAGTAGTGTTACTTGCCGCCGAACATCGTGACGATGTAACTCCCGTTTCTCTTTATTATGATGTGAATGTGGGAGGAATAAAAAATACATTGGAAGCGATGGAAGTTAATGGAATAAAACGTATTGTTTTTACCAGTTCAGTGGCTGTTTATGGGTTAAATAAAGATAATCCGAATGAAGAATATCCGACTGCCCCATTTAATTATTATGGGAAAAGTAAATGGCAGGCAGAGCAGGTTTTGCAAGAATGGTATAAGACGCATCTTGATTGGAATATTAATATTATTCGTCCTACGGTAATTTTTGGAGAAAGAAACAGAGGAAATGTGTATAATTTGCTTAAACAGATAGCAAGTGGAAAGTTTCTGATGGTGGGGGATGGGAATAATAAGAAATCTATAGCGTATGTAGGAAATGTGGTAGCGTTTATTAAGTATCTGATAGAGAAGCAGACAATGGGATATCATGTATATAATTATGTTGATAAACCTGATTTCACAACGAATGAATTGGTTGCTCATGTGAGTAAGGTGTTGAATAAACATATTCCTACGATTCACTTTCCTTTATGGTTAGGAATGTTAGGGGGGTATTGTTTTGATGCTTTGTCTTTTCTAACTCGAAAGAAATTAGCTATTAGTTCGGTTCGTGTGAAGAAGTTTTGCGCTACTACGCAGTTTGATGCCACAAAGGTTGCATTTACAGATTTTAAGGCTCCCTATACTCTTGCCGAAGGCTTATCCCGTACATTGGAATTTGAGTTTATTTGTGATGCTTCTGAAGGAATTACTTTCGATAGTGAATAAACGAACAGATAACAGCATTTATCAATACTTTCCAATAGCCGGACCATTCATAGTTCCGGCTATTTTTTTGTACCCTGCTTAATAACATATCAATAAATTATTTTTATATCAAAATAAGTGTTATATTTACACTCAATTAATCATCTATTCAATTATATCGGATTCAAAAAATGAGAAACATGAAAAAACTATTATTTATCGGTATTGTAGCCTTATTGATTTGTTCATGTGGGGATAAGTCGGGATTGACATTGTCCGGTTTAGACCCTAAAAACTTTCAAACAGAAGTGGATCATGCTGCGACGAATCTTTATGTGTTAAAGAATAAATCGGGCATGGAAGTATGTATTACGAATTTCGGTGCACGTATCGTTTCTATCATGGTTCCAGATGGGAATGGGGAAATGGAAGATGTAGTACTGGGGTTTGATAACATTAATGATTATGTAAATGTGCCAAGTGATTTTGGTGCATCAATTGGGCGGTATGCCAATCGTATTAAAGAGGGAAGGTTCGTCATAGACGGGAATACCATTCAACTTCCGCAAAACAACTATGGGCATAGTTTACACGGGGGACCGGAAGGGTGGCAGTATCAGGTATATGAAGCGAAGCCGGTTAACGAAGCATCTATTGAAATGATACGCATTTCACCGGACGGTGATGCAAATTATCCGGGTAATGTGACGGCTAAGGTTACTTATACGTTGGCGGAAGACAATGCTATTGACATTCAGTATGAAGCTACTACGGATAAGAAAACCATCATTAATATGACGAATCATTCTTATTTTAATCTTTCAGGGAATCCGGAAGCATCTATTGTCAATGATATTCTTTATGTGAACGCCGACCAATTTACACCGGTGGACAGTACGTTTATGACTACAGGAGAGATTCTTCCGGTGGCAGGTACGCCCATGGACTTTACTACTTCGAAAGCCATCGGAGCGGATATTGATAATTATGATTACGTTCAATTGAAGAATGGTAACGGTTATGACCATAATTGGGTACTGAACACGGCAGGTGATATAACAAAATTGGCAGTTAAACTGACTTCACCCGTTACGGGCATCACATTGGAGGTTTATACCAATGAACCTGGTATTCAGGTTTATACGGGTAATTTCCTTGACGGAACAGCAAAAGGAAAGAAGGGCATCGTGTATCAACAACGCACTGCTATATGCCTAGAAACGCAACATTATCCGGACAGTCCCAATAAATCGGATTGGCCTTCCGTCGTCTTGGAACCGGGACAAACGTATCATAGCCAATGTATATATAAATTCAGCAATTAAGAATTAATCATTAGTCAACCATGGGAACATTAGATTGGATTGTTGTTGGAGTATTCTGTTTATTTTTGATAGGCATTGTATATTGGGTTATTAAGCAAAAACAGAAAGATTCGGCAGACTACTTTTTAGGTGGACGTGATGCCACATGGATCGCTATTGGTGCTTCCATTTTTGCATCGAATATTGGGTCGGAACATTTGATAGGACTTGCCGGAGCGGGCGCTTCGAGCGGTATGGCTATGGCGCATTGGGAAATTCAGGGGTGGATGATTCTTATTCTCGGCTGGGTGTTCGTTCCTTTTTATTCGCGAAGCATGGTCTATACGATGCCAGAGTTCTTGGAACGACGTTATAACCCGCAGTCGAGAACAATACTTTCCGTTATTTCCTTATTGAGTTACGTGTTGACAAAAGTCGCTGTTACGGTATATGCTGGTGGACTTGTATTTCAACAAGTATTCGGTATCAAAGAATTGTGGGGGATTGACTTCTTTTGGATTGCAGCTATCGGACTGGTGCTTATCACTGCAATTTATACGGTGTTTGGAGGGATGAAATCGGTGCTTTATACTTCGGTATTGCAGACTCCTATTTTATTGTTGGGTTCATTAATTATTCTGGTATTAGGTTTTAGGGAACTTGGCGGATGGGATGAAATGATGAAGATGTGCGGGGCTGTAACTGTAAATGATTATGGAGATTCGATGACGAGCCTGATTCGTAGTAACAGTGATGCTAACTTCCCGTGGTTGGGAGCGTTGGTAGGTTCTGCCATAATTGGTTTTTGGTATTGGTGTACCGACCAGTATATCGTGCAACGTGTACTTTCCGGAAAAAACGAGAGGGAAGCGCGTCGCGGTGCTATCTTCGGTGCTTATTTGAAGTTGCTTCCCGTGTTCTTGTTCTTAATTCCGGGTATGATTGCTTTTGCATTGCATCAAAAGATGTTGCCGGATGGTGGATTTCTGCCTTTGTTAGGAAGTGGAAATGTGAATGCCGATGCAGCTTTTCCAACGCTTGTGGCTAAACTTCTTCCCGCCGGACTGAAAGGGCTTGTGGTATGCGGTATCTTGGCTGCTCTGATGAGTTCGTTGGCTTCGTTGTTCAATTCATCGGCTATGCTCTTTACAATAGACTTTTATAAACGTTTCAAACCGCAAACACCGGAGAAAAAATTAGTTCGCATCGGGCAGATGGCAACGGTGGTTATCGTGGTGCTTGGTATATTATGGATTCCTATTATGCGTGGTGTGGGTGATGTACTTTACACTTATTTGCAAGATGTTCAGTCTGTGCTGGCTCCGGGTATTGCAGCGGCTTTCCTGCTTGGTATTTGCTGGAAACGTACATCAGCACAGGGTGGCATGTGGGGATTGATTGCAGGTCTGGTTATCGGTCTGACGCGCTTAGGGGCTAAAGTCTATTACAGCATTGCGGCGGATAGCGGCAGTTCATTGTTCAAATATCTTTTCTATGATATAAATTGGTTGTTTTTCTGTGGATGGATGTTCCTGTTCTGTATTATCGTGGTGATAGCTGTTAGTTATGCCACATCCGCACCTTCAGCCGATAAAATACAAGGGTTAGTATTCGGCACGGTGACTCCGGAACAAAAGGCAAATACCAGAACAAGTTGGACTCATTGGGATATCATTCATACAGTTATCATCCTTGCTATTACAGCAGTATTCTATTGGTATTTCTGGTAATGGGGAATTATTACAATCTTCACTCTAAGTTCTATTTGGCGGTAGATAGTATTATTTTCGGATTCAATCAGGGGGAGCTTAATCTCCTCCTGCTGAAACGAAATTTTGAACCGGCTATGGGTGAATGGTCTTTGCCCGGCGGTTTTGTCCAAAAAGAGGAAGGTGTGGACGATGCGGCGAAGCGAGTATTGTATGAACTTACCGGACTGAATAACATGTTCATGGAGCAGGTAAGTGTATTTGGCGAGACAGACCGTGACCCTGGCGAAAGAGTTATATCCGTCGCCTATTATGCTTTAATAAATATCGATGAATATGACAGAGAATTAGTGCAAAAGCATAATGCGTTTTGGATAAATCTCAAAGAGTTGCCACCGCTTATCTTCGACCATCCAAGAATGATAGAAAAGGCACGGGAAATAATGAGACGGAAAGCATCCACAGAGCCTATCGGCTTTAGGCTTTTGCCTGAACTTTTTACCTTGACGCAACTGCAAACATTGTATGAGGCTATTTACGGAGAATTGCTGGATAAACGCAATTTCCGTAAGAAGGTAGCCGAAATGGGTTATATTGAAAAGACGGACGAAATTGATAAGTCGGGTTCCAAACGTGGAGCCGCCCTCTATAAATTCAATGAGAAGGTTTATGATGAAGCTCCTAAATTTAAATTATAGGATATGTTGGGAATCTTAAAAGAACAGGTGTTCCGTGCCAATCTTGATTTGGTAAAACACGGTTTGGTCATTTTTACTTGGGGAAATGTATCGGGCATTGATCGCACATTGGGTTTGGTGGTGATTAAGCCAAGCGGAGTTTCTTATGATGATATGAAAGCGGAAGACATGGTAGTGGTCAATCTCGACGGAGAGGTGGTGGAAGGAGAGTTGAAACCCTCTTCGGATACACCTACCCATTTGGTGCTTTACAAGGCTTTCCCCGAAACGGGAGGCGTGGTACATACGCATTCTACTTATGCGACGGCTTGGGCGCAGGCAGGGTTGGATATTCCAAACATTGGAACTACCCATGCCGATTATTTCCATGATGCTATTCCTTGTACGGTAGATATGACCGAAAGAGAAATAAAAGAGGCTTATGAAAGGGAAACGGGCAATGTGATTGTGAAACGTTTCGAGAAAATAAACCCCGTACATACCCCCGGCGTATTGGTAAAAAATCATGGTCCTTTTTCTTGGGGAAAAAACGCATGCGATGCTGTGCATAATGCTGTGGTAATGGAGCAGGTAGCCAAAATGGCAAGTATCGCTTATGCCGTAAATCCTCATTTAATCATGAATCCACAGTTGATAGAGAAACATTTCAATCGCAAGCATGGACCGCAAGCGTACTATGGACAAGGAGGGAATTGAAAAATTATTAATTATAAATAAATCAAAACTATGGCATTTGAAAATTACGAAGTATGGTTTATAACCGGTGCACAACTTCTTTACGGAGGGGATGCGGTTATTGCTGTTGATGCACATTCTAACGAAATGGTGAAAGGTCTTAACGACTCCGGCAATCTACCTGTTAAAGTGGTATATAAAGGTACGGTAAACTCTGCTAAAGAAGTAACTGCTACTTTCAAGGCTGCCAATAATGATGAGAAATGTGTCGGTGTCATTACTTGGATGCACACTTTCTCTCCTGCAAAGATGTGGATACACGGATTGCAGGAATTAAGGAAGCCTTTGCTGCACTTCCATACGCAGTTCAACAAGGAAATACCTTGGAGTACGATGGATATGGATTTCATGAACTTAAATCAATCGGCGCACGGAGACCGCGAGTTCGGACATATCACAGCTCGTATGCGTAAGAATCGTAAAGTGGTAGTAGGGCATTGGCAAGATGCCGATACACAAGCCAAGATAGCTGTTTGGATGCGTGTATCTGCTGCTTGGGCTGATGCACAAGATATGCTTATTGTTCGTTTTGGCGACCAAATGAATAATGTAGCCGTAACCGACGGTGATAAAGTGGATGCAGAAATACGTTTGGGCTATCATGTGGACTATTGTCCGATAGCAGAATTAGTAGCCGTGCAGAATCAAGTATCCGAAGCAGATATACAAGACTTGTTAAGAGTATATGAAAAGGAATATACCATTGCTTCCGAACAAAAGAGCGATGCATATTTTCAAAAACAAGTGAAAGAAGCAGCACGTATTGAAATTGCCCTTCGCCGTTTTCTCGTCACTAAGGGAGCGAAAGCGTTTACCACTAACTTTGACGATCTTGCAGGTATTGACCAAATTCCGGGATTGGCAAGTCAACGTCTGATGGCAGAAGGGTATGGTTTCGGAGCCGAGGGCGATTGGAAAACTGCTGCCCTCTACCGCACAATGTGGTTTATGGGGCAGGGGCTCCCGAAGGGTTGCTCTTTCCTTGAAGACTATACACTGCACTTTGACGGTAAAAAGAGTGCTATTCTTCAAGCCCATATGTTGGAAGTATGTCCGCTCATTGCCGATCACAAACCGAAATTAGAGGTACATCCGTTGGGTATCGGCAGTAAGAATGACCCAGCCCGGTTGGTATTCACATCTAAAGTAGGCACAGGTGTGGCTGCTACCGTTGTGGATATAGGTAATCGTTTCCGTCTGATAGTAAACAAGGTAGATTGTATTAAGAGTAAGAACTTGCCCAAACTTCCGGTTGCTTCCGCTCTATGGATACCTCAACCCAACTTTGAAATAGGAGCTGCCACTTGGATACTTGCCGGAGGTACACATCATACAAGTTTCTCTTACGATCTCACAACGGAATACTTGGAAGACTATGCCGAAATAGCCGGTATCGAAATAGTAATTATTGACAATAACACGACTATCAGCGAATTTAAGAAAGAGCTTCGTATGAATGAAGTGTATTATCTATTAAACAAAGCCCTTAGCTAAGTATGGATAAGTTTGTTATAGGTTTAGATTATGGAAGTGATTCTGCTCGTGCTATTTTGGTGAATGCAAGGACGGGCGAAACGCTTGCTACTTCGGTGAAGTATTATCCGCGTTGGCAGAAAGGATTGTATTGCAATCCTGCTATTAATCAATATCGTCAGCATCCGTTAGATTATATTGAAGTGTTGGAAGGTACAGTGATGGAGATACTTTCTGCTTGTCCGAAAGGTACGGCGGAGAATGTTGTCGGTATAGCCTTTGATACCACAGGAAGCACTCCCGGATTGATAGATGAAACCGGTACTCCTCTTGCTCTCTTGCCGGAATTTGCCGAAAATCCCAGTGCCATGTTTGTTCTTTGGAAAGACCATACGGCTATCAAGGAAGCTGCCGAGATAAACAGGCTTTGCAAGAAATGGGATACGGATTATTCCGCTTACGAAGGCGGTATTTATTCCTCCGAATGGTTTTGGGCAAAGGCTCTTCACGTGCTTCGTGAAGATGAAGCGATACGAACAAAAGCATATTCTATTGTGGAATATTGTGAGTGGTTGCCTGCTCTTATCACCGGTGTAACTCGTAGTTCCGACATTGTGCGCAGCCGTTGTGCCAACGGACATAAAGCGATGTGGCATGAAAAATGGGATGGTCTGCCAAGTGAAGGATTCCTTACTACTCTTGATCCGTTATTGGTCGGATTTCGCTCCCACCTTTTTGAAGAAACACAAACAGCAGATAAGCCTGTCGGTACGCTTAGTGAAGAATGGGCGAAATGGCTGGGACTTTCTACCAACGTGATAGTAGCGGGTGGTGCTTTCGATTGCCACATGGGGGCTGTAGGTGCAGGTATTACCCCTCATACTTTTGTGCGCGTAATCGGTACTTCCACTTGCGATGTAATGATTGCTACGTATGAAGAAATTGGCGATAAACTGATCAAAGGTATCTGCGGACAGGTGGATGGTTCCGTTATCTCCGGTATGATAGGTCTGGAAGCTGGACAATCGGGCTTCGGGGATATATACGCTTGGTTCAAACAGGTACTTGAATATCCGCTAAGGAATATCATTGCCCATTCCTCTTTGATAGATGATGCTACCAAAGAAAAGCTGATAGCCGAATCTGTGGATAAAATCATTCCGGTGCTGACCAAAGAAGCACAGCAAATACCCGTGAGCGAAAGTACGATTATTGCTACCGACTGGATGAACGGTCGTCGCACGCCGGATGCCAATCAGATGTTAAAAGGAACCATCACCGGACTGACACTGAGTAGTACCGCTCCCCGCATCTTCCGTGCATTGGTGGAAGCTACGGCTTTTGGTTCCAAAGCCATTGTTGAACGTTTTCGTAATGAAGGAATACGGATTGACAGTGTAATAGGTATCGGAGGCATTGCTCTTAAATCTCCTTTCGTGATGCAAACGTTGAGTGATGTGTTGAATATGCCGATTAAAGTTTGCAGTACAGACCAAGCTTGTGCTCTCGGTGCGGCAATGTTTGCCGCTACTGCTGCCGGTATATATAATAAGGTGGAGGATGCACAACGAGCCATGACTTCGGGATTTGCAAGTGAATATACACCTAATGCGAAGAATGCAGAAGCATATCAAGCTATTTACGATAAATATTTGACTGTAGGCAAGTTTACGGAGACGGAACTATTCGGATAAAATATAAAAACCTCTCTCATAGTCTCTTTTAATCTTTTTAAGAAAAGGAAAGGGGGGTGGAGAGAGGTTTTGTTTATTAATACCAATCGAATTACGAAGTTATATATCCTGATATTTTATTTCCCTCTTTGTTTTGTTGTCAAATGTGAGTCCTTTTTCCCGTTTACGCAATTCTCATTATGTGATTTATTTCCGTCAGATAAGTACCACTGGATTGTGATACAAAACATAAAATATATAATGAAAAAGAAACTATTATTTATTCTTTATTTCTTACCCCTTTTACTGTTGGCACAAGAAGTAAAAAGCCCGGATGATGCTTTAAAGGTTAAATTACTATTTGAAGGAGGAAAGACATACTATTCTGTCATTTACAATGGAAAAGTGATGTTAGAACTTTCACCACTCGGCTTGGAAACCAATATTGGCAGCTTTACCGGTGGTTTGAAATCAGTAGGAGAAACTACCCGTTTTATAGATGAAACATATTCGTTGCCACATTCCAAGATTAGTCGTGTACATTATCAAGCTAATGAATTGATATGCAGCTATACAAATGTTGCAAATGACACATTGCAAATCATCTTTCGGGTAAGTAATAATGATATATCTCAGGCTTATCGCATAGCTTCTCCCAAACATGGACGTTGTACGATTAAGAATGAAGTAACCGGTTTTGATTTTCCTCAATATACCACTACTTTTATTACTCCCCAAATTTCCGGAGGTGAAGGCTGGATGAAGAGTAAACCGAGTTACGAGGAAGAATATACTTATGAAGAGCCTGTTGGGACACTCTCCAAATACGGACTTGGATATACTTTTCCGGCTTTATTTCGTATTGGGAATGATGGGTGGGTATTACTTTCTGAAACAGGAGTAACAAGTCGTTACGTTGGTACTCATTTGAGTGATGGAACCAAAGACGGGTTATATACTATCGCTTTTCCCGATATGAGTGAGAACGGTGGGGCAGGGGATAACACGGTTACTTCCAATTTGCCACTCCTTACTTCTTGGAAAACAATAACAGTGGGTGAAACTTTAAAGCCAATAGTAGAAACAACTTCTGCTTATGATGTGGTAAAACCCCTTTACCAGCCCTCGCAAGTATATAAGCCCGGACGTGCTACGTGGAGTTGGATACTTTGGCAAGACAATAGTTGTAATTACGAAGACCAAAAGACATTTATTGATTTGGCTGCAGCTATGAATTTTGAGTATATCCTGATTGATGCTTTATGGGATAAACAAATCGGTTATGAAAACATGCCTTCACTTATTGCTTATGCACAGTCGAAAGGCGTGAATGTTGTTCTGTGGTATAATTCCAATGGAGCTTGGAATGATGCTCCGCAGGGTCCTAAACATAGAATGAATACCGCTCCTGCCCGTCACAAAGAGATGGCATGGATAAAATCATTGGGAGTAAAAGGTATTAAGGTCGATTTCTTCGGCGGAGATAAGCAAGTCACTATGAAATTGTACGAGGATATATTGACAGATGCTAATCAGTACGGTATCTGGGTTAATTTTCATGGTACAACTTTACCTCGTGGATGGGAGAGGATTTATCCTAATCATCTCTCAAGCGAAGCAGCACTTGTATCGGAGAATTTAGTCTTTAATCAATACTTTGCAGACAGGGAAGCTTATACAAGTACTATGCTTCCATTTATTCGCAATGCGGTTTCGGCAATGGATTTTGGTCCTGTGTTCTTTAATAAACGCTTTTCCAAAACGTCTCTAAGTGGTAATATACGTAAGACGACCGATGTGTTTCAGATAGCAACTTCTGTTATTTATCAATCACCTGTTCAACATTTTGGTATCACCCCCAATAATATGGAAGAACAGCCCGACTATGTACTCAATTTCATGAAAATGGTACCTACCGTATGGGATGAAACTCGTTTTATTGACGGCTATCCGGGTAAGTATTGCGTCATTGCGCGCCGTTATGGCGATAAATGGTATATTGCAGCTGTTAATGCGGATGGACAATCCAGAAAATTGACACTTTCTTTACCTTGGCTTACCGATGAAGAGGTAATAATTATTTACGATAAGAAAGACCGTACCGCAGGTATGCGAACTTCTACAGTTACTAAGAAAGGAATCTTGAATATAGATATGGAAAGTTTGGGAGGGATAATGATTTACAGTAAATAAATTAAACTCATTTTTATATAGCAAACATCATTTAAAATATAAAGCAACATGAAAAAAACAGCCTTATTTGCTTTTATACTGGCGGTATCTCTATCTTTACCCGCACAGAAAAATGCAACAATCAAAATCTATCCCGATAGAGGAAAACAAACAATACCTAGAGAAATCTACGGACAGTTCGCCGAACATTTAGGCACATGTATCTATGGCGGACTCTGGGTAGGCGAAGATTCCGACATCCCCAATACGCAAGGTTATCGTACCGATGTGCTCAATGCGTTGAAAGACCTGAAAATACCTGTACTCCGTTGGCCCGGCGGATGCTTTGCCGACGAATACCATTGGGTGGACGGTATCGGACCTAAAGCCAATCGTCCTAAAATGGTGAATACCAATTGGGGAGGAACAATAGAAGACAACAGTTTCGGCACGCACGAATTTCTTAACCTTTGCGAACTATTAGGTTGCGAACCTTACATCAGTGGCAATGTCGGCAGCGGAACAGTGGAAGAATTGGCTAAATGGGTGGAATACATGACTTCCGAAGGCGATTCTCCCATGGCAAACCTTCGCCGCAAGAACGGTCGCGACAGAGCATGGAAAGTAAAATACTTAGGTGTTGGTAATGAAAGTTGGGGCTGCGGTGGAAACATGCGTCCGGAATATTATGCAGACCTCTACCGCCGGTATTCTGTCTATTGTCGTAATTACAACGGTAACAGACTTTACAAAATAGCCAGTGGAGCCAGCGACTACGATTACAATTGGACGGATGTTCTAATGAAAAATGCTCGCGGAGAGATGCAAGGCATATCATTGCATTATTACACTGTGTCCGGGTGGAACGGAAGTAAGGGAGCCGCAACAAAGTTTAGTAAAGACGATTACTATTGGACGATAGGTAAATGCCTTGAAATAGAAGATGTAATTAAAAAGCATATTACCATTATGGATAAATACGACCCACAGAAAAGAGTCGGTTTACTCGTTGATGAATGGGGCACTTGGTGGGACGAAGAACCCGGAACCGTTCGTGGGCATCTTTACCAACAAAACTCCTTACGTGATGCTTTTGTAGCTTCCCTTACGTTGGACGTATTCCATAAATACACCGACCGCATCTCTATGGCAAACATTGCCCAAGTGGTGAATGTATTGCAATCCATGATTTTAACCAATGCCAAAGGTATGGTGCTGACTCCCACTTATCACGTATTTAGTATGTACAAAGTACATCAGAATGCCACCTACCTACCCCTCAGTTTGATATGCGATAAAGTGGATGTTCGCGGTAACCGTATCGTACCTTTAATAAGTGCCACTGCCTCAAGAGATAGAGAAGAAACTATCCACATTTCTCTTTCTAATATAGATGCCGACGAAGCACAAGAAATAACCATTGAAATACCCGGTAGCAAAGCAACTAAAGTGAGCGGACAAATACTGACATCTGCAAACTTGACGGACTATAATTCGTTTGAAAATCCTACTGCCGTGACTATAAAAGAATTCAACGGAGCAAAGGTAAATAAAGGCGTTTTAACTGTGAAATTACCGGCTAAATCAATCGTAACAGTAGAGGTGAAATAAAGTAATAACATTCCTTAGCCGATTATAAATTAATAGAAAAGAGAGATATAATAAAATGCCCGTAAGTAATGCGGGCATTTTATATATGTATTAAAAGATAGTTTACAAGAAACCTGCTATTAAAGTATCTCTGCCAATTTCTTCTGGAGTTCTTCCCCGCGCAATCCTTTGGCAATAATAGCACCTTCCTTGTCAATCAATATTGTCTGAGGAATACTGCGAACACCATAAAGTTTAGCACCTTCGCTGCTCCAGCCTTTTAAGTCTGACATTTGCGGCCAGGTAATATTTAACTGTTTAATACCGTTCTTCCATGCTTCGCTATTGCTGTCAAGTGAAATTCCTACAATTTCAAATCCTTTCTTTTTATATTCGTTATACACTTTCACTAAATTAGGCATTTCATCACGACAAGGAGGACACCAACTTGCCCAAAAATCTATAAGAACCACTTTGCCTTTACCTGCATAATCTGATAGTTTTATAAGTTTTTCGTTAGGAGTCTTTACTTCAAGATCTATAAACTTTTGACCGATATCAGTAACCTTAAGCGTTGCTAATAAATCAGTTAAACGAACTATCGTTTCATTATCTTTTAGATTCTCCGGTACTATGGACAATAAGGAATCCAATTCTGAAGACTCTGTATAAAAATAATTATACATCCCAGCCAGATACAATCCCACCGCATTTGTGATATTGCTTTTTATTTCTTCTTTGATAACAGAAAATATCACATAATCCAGTGAATCTATTTCCTTCAACATAATTCCTTTCTGTTCATCGGTCAATGTAGAGTCACCTACTGATTCATAAATAGAGGCTTGCTGACTATTAATAACACCCAGTCTATCTTTAACTGTCTGGTACGCATCATTGAGCGGAGTACCCGTTATAGAACTTTGTGTATCTTCCAACGTAGCCTTGATTTTTCCGTTTTCAAGAAAGAAATCTTTATTTACCTGTTTATCATCTATTTTATACGATAGATAACGATTCACAGCAGAATCTTGCACACCTTTGAATGTAAACGATCCATTGTTGATGATGGCTGAATCCAAACTGTCAAACAACCTGTTAGCATACGATTGAAGATATACGACATCTCCGTCGGCAGACCCTTTTATTGTTCCTGTTATAGTGTAACCTGTTTGATTACAAGATATTAAAACAATAGCCATCACAGCGATTAAAAAAACAAACTTTTTCATATTTATAAATAATTAATGATTATAATCTATAATTTTGGATACAAATGCAAAATTACACATAATAAAATTAATTTTCATCCATAAACCAATAAAAATGTGTAATATAGCAAGGAATAAGAAATAAAACTTTTGAATACTATCTATTCTGTTTTCTTTGCCTTCTCCCAAATTTTATTCATTTCTTCCAGTGTCATTTCTTTCAAACTCTTGCCTTCTTGAACAGTATATGCTTCTAAATAGTTAAAACGGCGAATAAATTTCTTATTTGTTCGTTCCAAAGCGTTATCCGGATTGATACCATAAAGGCGGGCAGCATTGACGACACTAAATAATAGATCGCCAAATTCTTCCTCTGCTTTGCTTTGATTCATTTGGGATATTTCGACTTGCAATTCATTGAATTCTTCTTTTACCTTATCCCACACTTGGTCTTTCTCTTCCCAATCGAAACCCACATTGCGTACTTTGTCCTGTATGCGATAGGCTTTAATCAGAGAAGGAAGAGCAGAAGGTACACCGGAAAGTACGGACTTATTACCCCCTTTTTCTTTCAGTTTCAGTTGTTCCCAATTCTCGGAAACCTCTCCGGCAGTATCAGCCTTTACGTCGCCAAACACATGCGGATGACGGAAAATAAGTTTCTCACAAAGGCTGTCGCATACATCTTTTATGTCGAACTCTCCCTTTTCCGAAGCTATTTTAGCATAGAAAGCTATGTGTAGCAATATGTCTCCCAGCTCTTTACAGACATCTTTTGTATCTTCTCTTATCAGAGCATCACAGAGTTCGTAAGTTTCTTCAATAGTATTAGGACGTAAGGTTTCGTTTGTTTGCTTGCGGTCCCACGGGCACTTTTCGCGCAATTCATCAAGTATATCTAAAAAACGACCGAAGGCTTCTATCTTTTCTTCTTTTGTATGCATGGTTTTTATCATATATCGGCTCTTTCTTTCTCAATAATATTTTCAATTTCCGGTTGTTGTTCGAGTGAGATTTCTTCTTTTTGTGTTTTGATTTCAAAAATATTCACCACAAAATCATGAGATTTTTTTATCTTCTTCAAAGCCATTTGAGCCGCATTTTGCTGCGACTCTTTTTTGGAATAACCGGATCCTATTCCGGCAGATAAACCTTCTATCAAGACTTCCGTTTGAAAAATATGGTTACTTTGGTTGTCGAAAAACTGTTCGATTAATTCAAATGAGATTTCAACTTTTTTCTTCTGACACCATTCTATTAATTTGGATTTGAAATTGACATCTTTGCGAGACAATTGTTCCAAATCAATATAAGGCTTAATGATTCGCTGTTCTATAAACTTCTTGCATCGTTTATATCCTTGGTCTATGTAGATTGCTCCGACGAGCGCCTCAAGAGCGTTTCCGTATATGTTATAATTATTGTGTGAAGCAGAGTGTGCGGAAGATTTGATAAGTTTATTCAGACCTATTTCCACTGCCAGTTTGTTTAGTGTTTCTCGCTGCACTATTTTGGAACGTGTATTGGTGAGAAATCCCTCTTCTTTGTTCTCAAAGTAAGTATAAAGAATATCGGCAATAATAGCATCAAGGATAGCATCTCCGAGAAATTCCAATCTTTCGTTGTTCATCTGATGACCTTGTTCGGAGAGAACCAAAACGGACTTGTGGAGAAGAGCCTGCTCGTAAACCCGGACATCACGGGGATAGAATCCGAGCATTTGGTAAAAACAAAAATAAGACTTCTTATTATTACAAAACAGAAGTCTTATTCTATAGATTATCTCACATAGCAACACAACTCTATTCTACATATTTTTTGAAAATTGCACAAGCATTATGACCACCGAACCCAAACGTATTAGAGAGGGCAACGTTTACCTGACGTTTTTGTGCTTTATTAAATGTAAAATTGAGGTCATAGTCTATCTCTGTATCATTATCGCTTTCGGCATGGTTGATTGTCGGAGGAATAATACTTTCTTGGATAGCAAGGATGCTTACAATAGCTTCAATCGCTCCGGCAGCGCCCAACAAATGTCCTGTCATGGATTTTGAAGAACTGATATTCAATTTATAGGCATGAGTCCCGAACACTTCTTTAATAGCCTTTACTTCGGATATATCACCGACAGGGGTTGACGTTCCGTGAACATTGATATAATCAATGTCTTCGGGTTTCATTCCCGCATCTTCCAAGGCATTTCGCATGACGAGTTTGGCACCAAGCCCCTCCGGATGAGAAGCTGTTAAATGGTATGCATCTGCCGAAAGACCCGTTCCGGCTACTTCCGCATATATTTTTGCACCGCGTGCTTTGGCATGTTCCAACTCTTCTAAGACAAGGCAGCCACCTCCTTCGCCCATTACAAAACCATCACGACTTGCGCTAAACGGACGTGAAGCTCTTGCTGCGTCATCATTGCGAGTGGATAAAGCATGCATAGCATTGAATCCCCCTACACCTGCTTCTGTTACACCTGCTTCTGCACCTCCGGTAACAATGACGTTTGCTTTTCCCAAACGGATAAGATTAAAAGCATCGGCTATAGCATTGGTAGAAGTGGCACATGCGGAACATGTAGCATAATTGGGACCATGAAAACCATACATGATTGAGATATGCCCGGCTGCAATATCCGAAATCATTTTAGGTATGAAGAACGGACTAAATTTAGGACCGTTTTCTTTATTAACAGCATAGTTACTTACTTCTTCTTCAAATGTACTCAGACCTCCTATCCCTGCGCCAAAAACAACACCAATCCGGTTTAGATCCTCTTTTTCAATATCAAGTCCGGAGTCTGTAACAGCTTCTTTGGCAACAACAATACCATAGTGGGTATAAGCATCCATTTTTCTCGCTTCCTTGCGGTCAATATGGTTTGTTACATCGAAGTTTTTTATTTCACATGCAAATTGAGTTTTGAACTTTGTCGCATCGAAATGAGTAATAGATCCTGCTCCACTTACACCTTTGAAAAGATTTTCCTGAAATTCGGGAACTGTATTTCCAATAGGAGTAATTGCACCAAGACCTGTTACTACAACTCTTTTTAATTCCATATAATAAAAAACGATTTTTTACTTAGCGTGTTCTTCGATATAAGACACCGCATCACCTACAGTTCCAATCTTTTCTGCTTGATCATCCGGAATGGAAATTCCAAATTCCTTTTCGAACTCCATTATAAGTTCTACCGTGTCAAGAGAGTCGGCACCCAAGTCATTTACAAAATTAGCTTTTAAGGTAACTTCCGATTCTTCAACACCCAGCTTATCAACGATGATCGCTTTAACTCTTGATGCAATTTCAGACATAACTTTTAGTTTTTAATTAATAATTAGTTTTATTTCTTTAGTTTTGCGTTACAAAGAAACATATTTTTTCGTGCTTAAACAAATATTTGATTAAATAAATTCAAGGTTTTGCGCATTTTTAAGATATCTGTGCATATCACAACACTTATGGAAAGAAAAAGAAATATCGCAATCTTCGCTTCCGGCTCAGGCTCTAATGCCGAGAATATCGTCAATTATTTTGGGAAAAACGATTCGATAAAGATATCATTAATTGTGTCCAATAAGAAGAATGCATACGTCTTGGAACGTGCCCTCCGATTAAACGTGCCTTCTGTTGTTGTGCCCAAAAGCGATTGGGAAACGGGTGAGAATCTTGTTGTCTTGTTACGTCGGCATCAAATAGACTTTATTGTGCTTGCCGGTTTCTTGTTGCGTATTCCTGAAGTTTTGTTGCATGCCTATCCCGATAAAATTATAAATATTCATCCGGCGTTATTGCCTAAATTCGGTGGAAAGGGAATGTATGGAGATAAGGTGCATGAAGCTGTTGTTGCAGCCGGAGAAAAAGAATCGGGCATCACTATACATTATATAAATGAACATTATGATGAAGGGCAAATCATCTTTCAGGCAAAATGTGAAGTATTAAGTGAAGACTCTCCGGCTGACGTGGCGAGAAAAGTACATGCGTTGGAGTATGAACATTTTCCGAGAATTGTCGAAAAAGTGGCTACAATCTTTTGAGGCTCGCACACACTCGTCTCAAAAGGATTTTGCTGCAATCCTTACATTTACGGCATAAATGTTCGAAAGAGTTGTCGCTCTAAAATGTAATAAATCCAATGAAAACCGGACTCTTACGGATATGCTTAGGGGTTATCCCCGTATTTTGTCCGATCCCTCTCCGATTCTTCCCCACTCCATGACCGCTTCCCAAGCGGATATAGATGCCCGAAGAAGCCTACGGAATATGTTTCGGATTGTTTACAAACTGCGAAGAAAGCACTAAAAGCCTGTTTAAATTTGATTAAAACATGTTTTATGAGAACTCCAAAGGAGTTATTATATGTATAGAAAAGCCCGAATATACCACTCCCTTCGACTCTTACAGAGTCGAATATTACTTTTATTTGCTGTTTCTATCAATATCCGAATTCGAAGGATTCTTTTTAAATAAATTTAAACAGGCTCTTAAAAAATTAGGCAGTTATATCCTTTTTTTGTATCTTTGAGATAGATTTTAGAGAAATCTATAACCTCAATTATCCTATAAACCAAACCTTTGACTTATGATTACTACCTTTCCTCTCGGCTCCTATCGTGGACGCATAGAAAACATGGCAGCTTACGTTAGATGTGGCAAACAAGTGTTCCGCAGCATCAACAACAGACCCGCCAATCCACGTACATTCTCTCAGATGCGGCAACGTACAAAATTATCAAACATTCTTTCGGCGTATCGTATCTTGTCTCCTTTCGTTCGTGAATCTTACCAGACACGCCCTCCTTCCCTGACGGCTTACAATGTGTTTGTAAAGAACAACCTGAAAGCTACGGAAGTGTTTTTAGATAAGAGGGAGGCGTTGGCAGAGGCTTGTGTAGTAGATGAGTTCAACATATCAGAGGGAACACTCCCATCCATAGAAGCAACAGTTTCCGATAATCGGTTAGTAACCTCTCTGCAACTTCCTGTGGGATTTTCGATAGATGAAACCACAACATTGGGAAAGGTTTCTTCTTCTTTGGTAGGCTGCAATGCTTCACTTCGTTACGGAGATAAGATTTCTATTTTGTATCTGATGCAGGTACGTCCCCAAAGAGAGGTTAACTTTTATATGCCTCATGCGGAGTTAAAACTGTATGAGTTTGTTTTGGAGCCTGATTCCCGTATTCCATTTTATACATTAGTGGATGAACGTTTTTTCCGTGCCAAGAATGGATATGTATGTACGGACGAACAGGTAGGTGAGGGCGCTGTGGGATATGTTCACAGTCGAAAGGCGAAGCGTTGTACAGAATATTCCACACAGTCGTTGGTATTGCTTCCCGGTACGGTGTTGTGTCGAGCCTACAGTTCCATTGAGAAGTCTTACGAAGCAGCAGCGAGTTACGGGACGAAAATTGAAAGGGGAAAATTGAAAATGGAAAGTGAGGAGTTAAAAAAGGATAAAGCTACGGCAGAACGAGGCGTTACGAAAGAGCCGGTGAAAGCGAAACAGACAAGAAAGTTAAAGAGGAAAAAGGGAAATAAGAAAGTAAAAGGAAACAGGAAAGTTTACAGTTTGAAAGCCCAGCTTACATCAGCCCCGACTAAGCGTAACAGCAGTTGATTTCAGTTAGGAATATGTGTGGCAATTTTAATATACTTACTTAAATATGGTTAAATCGGTTAATTAATACGTGTTTCATTCTTCTTTTTAGTTTAAAAATACGAACTTAGTTTATACAAAAAACTATCTTTGCACTGCAAAACTAAAATAGTTTTCAATTTTCTGCTAAATATTGTAGTAATTAACCGTACAATAGTGTCAGGAAGGGGAAATACTTGTTTTGACGCATTAAATTGAACTAATTATATATTTATTACATATTTTTTATGATGAAGAGAATAAACTACATTGTTAACGGAATTGCAGCCGTAGCCACGATTTTTATGTTTGTACAATGCTCTGGGAAATCCGATAGTAAGTCGGCTTCGGGAAATTTCGAAGGAACATTCACTGCGACGGATTTAAAAATTGCTTATGTTGAGATAGACTCTCTATTAATTCAATATAATCTATGGAAAGATTTGAGTGAAACGATGACAAAGAAAGAAGAGGATGTCCGCGCCACTTTGAACCAAAAAGGACGAGAACTGGAACAAGAAGCTCAGGAGTTTCAACGTAAATTGGAAAACAATGCTTTTGCCAGTCGTGAGAGAGCGGAACAAGAACACGACCGTATCCTGAAAAAGCAACAAAGCATACAGGAGTTACAGAATCGTTTATCTAACGAACTGCTTGCCGAAACTCAAAAAAATGACCTCATATTGCGCGATTCGATTAATTCTTTTTTGAAAGAATACAATAAAACGAGAAATTATAGTTTTATCCTTTCTACCAGCAATGCCAATAATATATTATATGCCGACAATACGTATAATATTACGAAAGAAGTACTGGAAGGGTTGAATGTAAGATACACTCGTTCTACAAAAAAGTAAATTCAAGTTTGTGGGTTTTTGAGTTCATAAGTCTTTTGTGAACTCGAAAACTTAATTTTTCCTTCCTGCTTTTTTTATCAGTCTTTTTATCTTTTCGTTCAGATCATCGGCATTCATCAAGTCTTCTAAAGTAAGATGCATGCGGTAACGCCAATAATGTCGCGGGTTAGCCGGAACATTAATGCGTTCTTCGTTTATATTTGTTTTCCACAAACTCCCGTCTATCGACAACCAATCTTGCAACATGAAGATGCAAAGCATGGAATTACTGTGTAAATGGCTGCTTACTATTTCCTCGCAGATATCGGGAGTGGCAACGGAAGGAGCCGGATTGCAATACTTCAGTATGGTGTTATAGTAGCGTTGTGTCTGCTGTTCGTTTTCTTCCCACCATCCACGCAGTGTGGACATATCATGAGTGGAAATGGTACAGACGGAACAATAAGGATTTTCATCCAAATGACCGAATTCATAAGCAGAATCTTTTGACATTCGCTGTATCTCAAGGCTGAGAATACGGAGATTGCTCATAGCCCAAGCCACACTTTCGGGTATCATACCGAGGTCTTCTCCACAGACAAGCATACGAGTGGATTGTATGAGCTGGGGTAACTTCTTCATGGCTTGTTGATACCAAAAGTCATTATGACGCCGGTAGTAGTATTGGTCGTACAAACGGTTAAAAGCATTCTTTGCTTCGCTATCAAGCGCCTCCTTATATATATAGGTATATTGGGCGGCAATACGCGGATGATACCTGTCCGGCTCTTTATAATCGGCAACAAACAGCACGTTACTGATTAAAACGTAAAGTCCATTACGAATATTGACACTGTTGGCATCTGTTTTTCCGGAAAAGAAGGTCTCCACTTTTCGTTGTGTATCAAAGTCGGGACGCATCCTGTAAATGCTTTGGCTATGGGTCGGTTCGATAAATGTTTCTTTCACATATTCAGTCTGGGAACCGAATATATCCTGTAAAAACTTTTCATGTATATATGGATTCAAATATAATTCTTCATGAAAAGGTAATCCGTAGCTTTCTACTTCTTCGCAACTCATGGACAAGGCAGGTACAAATTGCCCCAACAGCCCTTGTATGGCATGCATTGGAATCTCCCATATACGGAAAAAGCCAAGAATATGATCTATGCGATAAGCATCGAAATATTCCGACATCTTTTGAAAGCGCTTCATCCACCACCGATAGCCGTCTTTCTCCATCACGTCCCAATTGTAAGTAGGAAATCCCCAATTCTGCCCGGTTACTGAGAAATCATCGGGTGGAGCGCCGGCTTGTCCGTTCATATTAAAATAATAGGGTTCTGTCCACGCTTCCACGCTATCCCTGCTGATACCTATGGGAATATCTCCTTTCAGTACTACGCCTTGACTGCGGGCATAAGAGGCTGCTTCCGAGAGTTGGAGATGAAGATTGAACTGGATGTAGTAATAAATAGCTATCTGCCGGTAATATTCTTGTTTGAAGCTGCAAAGTTCTTCTATCTCTTCCGAATTATATATGCCATACTTGGACCAATTGCGAAAGTTTGCCGTATGATAGGTATCACGTAGATAGCTGTATGCCGCATACGGTTGCAACCATTCTTTATTTGTTTCAAGAAATTGTTTGAAGCCGGCGGAAACAAGCACTTTATCTCCTTCCTGATTGTAAATGAGACGGATGTATTCCCATTTGTCATGCTCCACAGCTTCATAATCTATGGCTTTAAGCGCATTCAATTCTATTTGTCTTTGCCGGAAGAAAGCAGCTTTTTGTTCGTCTTTTAATTCTCCGAGTTTACTCAAGTCGAGATAAACAGGGTTAAGGGCATAAATTGAGATGCTGTTGTACGGATACGAATCCATCCATGTGTGCGTCATGGTGGTGTCGTTTATCGGCAAAATCTGTACGATCTTTTGATGGGTTACAACCGCCCAGTCTATCAATTTCTTTAAATCACTGAAATCTCCTATGCCGAAACTACTTTCCGATTTGAGAGAGAATACGGGGATGGACACACCGGCTCCCTTCCATGGCGGAGTATCAAAAGACACATACTGACAGGAAAGTACATGGGTTTCACCGGAATTTAACAGCAGTCCGGCTAAACAACGATTATCACCCTTTTCCCATGCCTCCGCTTTTTGCTTATCCTTATTATATAAAACAAATTTATATTCTAAAGGAAAGGAAATCCGCGTGGCATCAAGTACTGCTTGCCATTCGGGAAAGTCCGCATTGTTCATCAATAAAGCCTTATCGGGATTCCAATCTCCCAATAAAGGCTGATTACCACAAATTGCCAGACAGCAATTGCGTGCTACACAGGGAACGGATGCTTTTATAATGATGCTTTGCGGAAAATGTTGCGGTAGTCTGTCTTTTTGTTGGCGAGCCAACAACGATTCCGTAAATGCGGAACTGTAAAAGTATGACTGCGGTGGGATGTCTTTCCAATAATCTTCTATATAATATTTCCGGTTGCTGTCGGCGGAAGGTCGAAACTGATGGGGCAAGACTCCCCATTCCTTACAGATAACCGTATGATTGCGGCAAGTGTAATAACTGTACTCAATAACTTGCTCAAGAGGTTGCCGGATATTAATTTGTATTGCCCAGTGAATATCATCAACGGTCTGCATGAATAGGGCTTTGTCAAGGTCTTTATCTCCCAATTCGGGAATGTTTCCCGTTATTCTGACCTCTTCACCCGGACCGGTATGGTATTCAATAGTAAATGACAGTGTCATAAGCCTTTTTTATGACTTAAAATACAGCCTTTTCTCTTCTTTCTTTTTTGGGCTTTCTCCCTTGAGCGCTGTTTGAATTTTCATTATTGAAGAATTGCTTCCAGTCATTTTGTTTCCTGTTGTCTTGAGGGGCAGTATGGTTTTCATACTTGGGTCTTTTAGCTGTCGTATGTTGCTGTTTTCTGTCGGTAGCGGGGTACTTTCCTCCTTTTGGAGATTCTTCACCGGCAAATTCAACGCTGACTTTGCGTCCGGCAATAGTTGTTTGGCTTAAAACTTTCACCACTGTTTGGGCATGTCTTTCCTCTATATCAAAGAAAGAAAAACTTTTCATCAAATCAATGCGTCCGATTTCAACACGCTGATGTATGTTGCGGTTTATAAGTTCAATGAGCTGGCTTGGAGAAAAGTTATCCGTTTTCCCAAAATTAATAAAGAGCCGTTTGTATCCCTGGTCTGTTTTCCGCGCTCCCCTTTTTTCTCCCGATTCATTACGACCGTAAGACTTCCCTCCCCGTTCTTCTCTGCTTTCGGTTGGGGTTTCTATTTCTCTGCGGTTATGATAATATTCAAGAAAACGATTAAATTCCAAGGACACCATACGTTTGATAATATCTTCTTTATCCAACCATTCCAGTTTTCGGTAAATGGCAGGCATATAGTCGATAATTTCCCCCTCGTTAACCTTTACTTTTTCAATGTCATCAATAACCTTAAGCAGTTGTTTTTCACATATCTGCTTGTTGGTAGGCATTTCGCCGGTTTCGAACTTCTTGCCGATGGTACGTTCGATCTCACGTATTTTCCCTTTTTCGCGTAAATTGATAATGGCGATGGAAGTTCCCGTTTTCCCTGCACGTCCCGTACGACCACTGCGGTGGGTATATATTTCTTGGTCATCGGGTAAGCCGTAATTGATAATATGCGTCAAATCGTCCACATCAAGACCACGCGCTGCAACATCGGTTGCCACAAGGAGTTGTAAATTCCGTATGCGGAATTTCTGCATCACGGCATCACGTTGTGCCTGCGACAGCTCGCCATGCAACGAATCGGCATTATACCCCTCTTGCATCAGTTTATCGGCAATCTCTTGCGTTTCATTACGGGTACGGCAAAAGATAATACCGTATATCTGCGGATAGTAATCAACAATACGTTTTAATGCTGCATATTTGTCTTTGGCGTGTACCATGTAAGTTACATGCTTTACATTGCTGGTGCCTTCATTTTTTCGTCCGATAGTGATTTCCTTGGCATTGTGCAAGTACTTTTTGGCAATGTGGGAAATTTCCGGACTCATGGTAGCCGAAAAGAGCAATGTGTTTCGGTCTTTAGGAACATCGGCTAATATAGCATTGATACTGTCTGAAAATCCCATGTTAAGCATCTCGTCGGCTTCGTCCATGATAACATTGCGAACGGTGGTTAGTGAAACGGTTCTTCGTTCCATCAAGTCAAGCAAACGTCCCGGGGTGGCAACAATAATATGTACTCCTTTTTTTAAGTTTCGTATCTGATTATCAATGGAAGAACCGCCATATACAGGTAGTACCTTCAAGTCTTCAACGTATTTGGAATAATCAATTAAATCGCCTGCTATTTGCAAACAAAGTTCGCGTGTGGGACATAGAACAAGGGATTGAGGGACACGATTCTTTACATCAATCTTCTGTATGATAGGTAAGCCGAATGCGGCTGTCTTTCCGGTTCCTGTTTGTGCAAGAGCTACCACATCGTTGTTTTCTCCCAGTAAATACGGTATTACTTCTTCTTGTACCGGCATGGGATTCATATATCCCATTTCTTCAATTGCTTTAAGTATTTCCGGGGAAACACCTAACTCTTCAAAATTCTTCATTTAATCTGCTATTATATTTCAAAATTGTCGGCAAAGATAGAATATTTATTCTAGGAAACTTCTGAAATAAAAGGAAAGAGCTATTTAACAACGAAAACTTTGCTAAAAAACAATAGATTTGTATCGCCAATAAACAAAAAGAGACATCCATGAAACAATATTTAGACTTATTAGATAAAGTTTTGCGAGAAGGCACACGAAAAGACGATCGCACAGGAACCGGCACAATAAGTATTTTCGGACATCAAATGCGTTTCAATCTTGCGGAAGGTTTCCCCTGTTTGACCACGAAAAAGCTACATCTGAAATCAATCATTCACGAATTACTTTGGTTTCTGAAAGGAGATACGAATATAAAATACCTTCAAGACAACGATGTACGCATTTGGAATGAATGGGCAGACGAGAAAGGCAATTTAGGGCATATCTACGGCTATCAATGGCGTTCGTGGCCAGACTATCAGGGCGGACATATCGACCAGATAACAGAAGCCGTGAACACTATAAAAAACAATCCCGACTCCAGGCGTATCTTGGTAAACACATGGAATGTAGCAGACTTAAACAATATGAATCTCCCTCCTTGCCATCTCCTGTTTCAATTCTATGTTGCCGGCAAACGGCTAAGTTTGCAACTTTATCAGCGTAGTGCGGATATATTTTTAGGCGTTCCCTTCAACATTGCTTCATACGCCCTCTTGTTGCAGATGGTAGCGCAGGCTACGGAACTGGAAGCAGGAGATTTTATTCACACATTGGGGGATGCTCACATCTATTTGAACCATTTGGAGCAAGTAAAATTACAACTAAGTCGCGAGCCGCAAGCATTGCCGCAAATGAAAATCAACAAGGAAGTAAAAAGCATATTCGACTTCAAATATGAAGATTTTGAACTAACCGGCTACAATCCTCATTCCCATATTGCCGGAAAGGTTTCGGTATAGCAATAAAGGGAGGGTTGAAAGGAAGAGTTATTTCGTTCGTTCTGATTTCTTCCTTTTTTACAAATGCGCTACGAGTGTAATTATAAATATTTTTATTGTTTATCATAAAAAAAGGGCTGAAAAACAATTGTCAAATCAAAAAAAATGTATTCCTTTGCAGCGGAATGATGATATAATTAGTTTCATGAATTTTTATTACATGGTTTGTACTTTATTGTTCACAAGACATTTCTGTAAACTCTCGCTTGTTTTAATACTCATTGTTTTTATTTAATCATTCATTCCAGAGAGTTTTTTATATCAATTTATTTATTTTATTTTTTTCATTTATGAATATTTATGTTGGAAACCTTAATTACAATGTTAAGGAAACAGAACTTCAACAGATTCTGGAAGATTACGGTACAGTATCTTCAGTAAAAATTGTTATGGATCGTGAGACCGGAAGGTCAAAAGGTTTTGGCTTTGTAGAAATGCCGAATGATTCTGAGGCTTCAAAAGCTATTACAGAGTTGAACGAAGCCGAATTTAAAGGTCGTAATATGGTTGTTAAAGAAGCAAGACCTCCTAAAAGCAGATTCTAATTTCTTTTGAAATTAGAATATACAGGTTTTAGGTAAAAAACTTCTTGTTTGTCCGCAAATGGATAGGCAAGAAGTTTTTTTGTATATGAGAAATATATCCGTAGTTTAATGTTTTTATGTAGTTTTGCGTTTATCTAAACTGTAACTATCATGTCTGACTATGATTTGATAACAATTTTAGGTCCTACGGCTTCAGGAAAAACACGATTGGCAGCAGCATTGGCGTATGATTTGAATACTGAAATCATTAGTGCCGATTCCCGTCAAATATATCAAAGCATGAATTTAGGAACAGGCAAAGATTTGGCAGATTACATAGTGAATGGTACGCAAATTCCTTATCATCTTATAGATATTGTTGAACCGGGTTACAAATACAATGTGTTTGAATATCAACAAGACTTTCTTAAAGCATACAACAGTATCAGGAAAAAAGGTAAATTTCCGATTCTTTGCGGTGGAACCGGTATGTATATAGAGGCTGTGTTGAAAGGATACAAATTAATCCCCGTACCGGAAAATCCGGAATTGCGTTCCCGGTTATCCGGTAAGTCTTTGAAAGAATTAACTTCCATTCTTCGTGAATATAAGACATTACATAATTCTACGGATGTGGACACCGTCAAACGTGCCATTCGTGCCATCGAAATAGAGGAATATTATACGAAAAATGACTGTTTGCAACGAGACTTCCCTACTTTGAAAAGTTTGATTATAGGATTGGATATTGACAGGGAAACACGTCGTCAAAGAATAACCGCTCGTTTATGTCAACGTTTGGAAGGAGGTATGATAGACGAAGTAAAGGGGTTATTGAATAACGGTGTAAAACCCGAAGATTTGATATATTACGGATTAGAATATAAATATATAACTTTACATATTATTGGGCAACTTACATACGAAGAAATGCTCGTCCGGTTGGAGATTGCCATACATCAATTTTCCAAGCGGCAAATGACGTGGTTTCGAGGTATGGAACGTAAAGGATTTATAATACATTGGGTTAAGAGGTTAGAAGAAATAAAGGAATTAATGGAGGAAAAAAATTAATGGAAAGATGGGGCGTTATTTACAATCCGAAAGCCGGAACACGTAAAGTTCAAAAACGGTGGAAGGCAATTAAAGCTTACATGGATAGCAGAAAACTTATTTATGACTATATACAGTCTGAGGGTTTTGGTTCTGTGGAACGTTTAGTGAAACTTTTTGCCAATAATGGTTACCGTACTATTGTAGTGGTAGGTGGAGACGGTGCGCTGAACGATGCCGTTAACGGTATTATGAACTCGAGTGCAGCGGATAAAGATAAAATAGCTATCGGTATTATCCCTAACGGTATTGGTAATAATTTTGCCAAATATTGGGGATTGGATATGGACTATAAGGAAGCGGTGGATTGGATTATCAACAATCGCCGGAAAAAGATAGATATTGGTTATTGCGGTTATTATACCGGAGAGGAACATGAATGTCGTTATTTTCTCAATGCGGTTAATATCGGTTTGGGGGCGCGGGTGGTACAGACAATGGATCAGACTAAACGGTTTTGGGGAATGAAGCATGTTTCTTTTTTTGCTGCCTTCCTTCTTTTGATTTTCGAGAGAAAACTCTATCGGATGCATCTCAAAGTAAACGATGAACATATTCGCGGACGTATTATGAATGTCTGTATAGGCAACTCCAATGGATACGGACAAACACCGAGCGCCGTACCTTATAACGGTTGGTTGGATGTTTCCGTTATCTATCGTCCGCAATTGCTGGAAATTATTTCGGGGGCGTGGATGCTTATTCGAGGAAGAATTCTCAATCATAAAGTAGTAAAATCGTATCGGACCAAGAATATACGCCTACTTCGTGCGCGTAATGCCGATATTAGTTTGGACGGACGATTGCTTTCCAAGCATTTTCCCGTAGAAATAGGTATATTGCCCGAAGCGGTAACAATAATTATTCCGGATTAAAAGTTTATTACAATTAATTACATGGACATCAGAAATTTAAAATACAATGATTCCGGCAATTTCTTTTTATTAGCCGGTCCCTGCGTTATAGAAGGTGAAGACATGGCAATGCGTATTGCCGAACGAGTGGTTTCGATAACCGATAAATTGAAAATCCCGTATGTATTTAAAGGTTCATATCGAAAAGCAAATCGGTCGCGCTTAGATTCCTTTACAGGAATTGGTGACGAGAAAGCTCTGAAGATACTGAGAAAGATTAACGAAACGTTTGATGTACCAACCGTTACCGACATTCACTCTTGTGAGGAAGCTACGATGGCTGCGGAATACGTGGATGTGTTGCAAATTCCCGCCTTCCTTTGTCGGCAGACAGATTTGCTTGTTGCTGCCGGCAAGACGGGAAAGGTAGTAAACGTAAAGAAAGGACAATTTCTGTCACCTTCCGCCATGCAGTTTGCTGTTGATAAAATAACAAAGGTTGGAAATAATAATGTGATGCTTACCGAACGGGGAACAACTTTTGGCTATCAGGATTTGGTTGTTGATTTCCGCAGCATACCCGAGATGCAAAGTTTCGGCTTTCCGGTTATTTTGGATATTACACATTCTTTGCAACAACCCAATCAAGCGAGTGGAGTTACCGGAGGTATGCCTCATTTGATAGAAACAATAGCCAAAGCCGGTATTGCCGTCGGAACAGATGGCATCTTTATCGAAACACATGAGAATCCCGCAATAGCCAAAAGCGACGGAGCCAATATGTTGCAACTTGATTTATTGGAAGGATTGCTTACTAAGCTTGTACGTATTAGAGAGGCTGTGAGATAAAACTAAAGAAATTTATATTCTTCCGTCAAACGAAATCCTCGTAGCACTTCTGCGGTGGTTAACCGTTTCTTACTCGGAAATTGTATGGTGTGAATACCGATAAATCCATCGGTAGCCCCTACGTTTATGTAAGTCTTCCCGTCTGTTTCTATCATTCCCGGAAATAGGGAATGCGTTCTTATTATTTTTTCACTTTCGAATATCTTTATTGGTATTCTTTCGCCATCCGGTGTTTGTAATTCTGTCCAGGCAGTGGGGTAGGGGGAAAGTCCTCGAATGAAATCGTAGATACGTTTTACGGGTTGATTCCAATTGATGCGGCACGTTTCCTTAGATATTTTTGGTGCGGGATGCAATTTGCCCGTTACTTTTATCGTTTCTTGCGGAATAGGATTTATTGTATTGTTGATTATGTCATCAACTGTTTCAATAACCAAACGACTGCCGGATATCATTAGTTTATCATGTACTATTTTTACATTATCCATATCGGAAACAGGGATGGATACTTGCCGGATTATTTTGCCCGTATCAATATCATGTTGTAAAAAGAAAGTGGTAACACCTGTTTCTATTTCTCCGTTTATTACCGCCCAGTTGATAGGAGCAGCTCCCCGGTATTGAGGAAGTAAGGAAGCGTGCAGATTAAACGTACCTAAGTGAGGCATATTCCAAATTACTTCGGGCAACATGCGAAAAGCGACGACTATTTGTAAGTCAGCTTCCCAATGACGAAGGGATTCTATAAAGATTTCGTTTTTCAGTTTCTCCGGCTGCAATAAAGGCAAGTTTTGTTCTAGTGCGTATTGTTTTACCGGTGAATATTGTATTTTATATCCGCGTCCGGCGGGTTTATCAGGTATGGTTATTACACCCGCAATGTTGTAACCGCCTTCTTTCAGCTGAAGAAGGGGTTGTACCGCAAATTCGGGTGTGCCCATATATACGATTCTTAATTCTTCTTTCTTCATATAAATGTATTATTCTTCAGAAAGTTGTACTAACATCTGCCGGTATGAACTGAATATTTTCGATTTCGATACCATTCCCAAATACTTGTCTTCGAAATTGACTACAGGAAGATTCCATGCATTGGTATCATCGAAAATCTGCATTACTTTTTCCATGTTATAGGTATCATATAAACGAGCGGGAATGGAGTTCATCAGCTTATCAACCTTAAATCTGTGGTATAGTTCCTGTCTGAACATGATGTTACGGATGTCGTCTAATGATACAATACCCAATAGTGTACCGGATTTATTTACTACCGGAAATAAGTTTCGCCGCGATTCTTTCGCCGCGATGATCTGTACCAGTTCGCCCAAATCCATTTCCGGATGGACGACAGCAAGGTCAGTTTCAACGATGTTACTTACTTTCATGAGGGTTAATATGGCTTTGTCTTTGTGATGTGTCAGTAGTTCTCCCTTTTTTGCCAGACGCATGGAGTAGATACTGTGAGGCTCAAAGATTATAATGGTAAGGTATGAACTGACGGAAACGATCATCAGAGGGAGGAATAGGTCGTATCCTCCCGTTAATTCGGCAATGAGAAAAACACCTGTCAATGGGGCGTGCATCACTCCGCTCATTACACCTGCCATACCCATCAGTGCAAAGTTCTTTTCAGGAAGGTCGGGAATAAATGTTATGCGATTGCTGAAAGAAGAAAAAGCGAAACCAACAATGCAACCCAGAAACAATGAAGGAGCAAATACTCCACCGCATCCGCCACCACCATTTGTTGCGCTTGTAGCAAATGTTTTGAATACCACGATCAGTATCAGATAAAACAACAACAAATCACCATGCCCATAGAATAAAGAGTGATTCATCACAGTGTCCCAATCCGATTCGTTTGTGCCGTTGAGTAAAAGTTCTATCGTGTTATAGCCTTCACCGTAAAGAGAAGGAAAGAAAAATATCAATATACCCAGTATCAATGCCCCCCAAAGCCATTTTTTATATGGATTTCTCCATTTTGAAAAAACTCCTTCCAAAGCATTCATTGTCCGGGTACAATACAGGGAAACCAATCCGCAAGCTACACCAAGCAATATAACGTATGGGATACGTCCCAACTCAAACGGCTGATCAAGATGAAATTTAAATATGGCTTCCTGTCCCGTTACTATGTAAGATAACGTGGCAGCCGTTACTGATGATATTAATAGAGGAAGAAGAGAGGTCATAGTGAGGTCTATCATCAATACTTCGATGGTAAAAACCAATCCGGCAATCGGCGCTTTGAAGATTCCGGCAATTGCTCCTGCAGCCCCACAACCTACTAACAACATCAATGTACGACGTTCCATATTAAAAAGGCTTCCAAGATTAGATCCGATAGCAGAACCTGTCAATACAATGGGAGCTTCTGCTCCAACCGAACCTCCAAGCCCGATGGTGATAGAACTCGCGACGGTAGAAGACCATATATTATGCCGCTTAATGCGTCCTTGACGGCGGGATATGGCATAGAGTATTTTTGTTATTCCGTGGCTGATGTCGTCTCTTACTATATTACGAGCCAGCCAACCCGCCAAAAGGATACCTATTGCCGGATAAAGTAAATAAGACCAATTAACTCCCGTTTCGCTGAAATTGTACGTTAAGTGCTCTTGTATGAAATGAATTAGAAATTTTAATATCATTGCTGCCAGAGCAGTGAGAATACCAATTAAAAAACTAAGCCCCAATATGAAATTTCTTTCACTTATTTTGTGTTCGCGCCATGTTATGAAACGTTGCCATAAAACACGAATGCTATTTACCATTTATGATTTACAATTAATCGGGAAAGAAAAAGTTAAAAGAATGATGGAAGTCAGCGTTTCGTATGTTATTTTTCCGGTCTTTCTTTGATTCTTTTTGTCCCCTTCGTTATTAATTCCTGATTATCTTAAATATTCCCCCCCGGTCTAATTTAATAATACTCGAAGGTTTGGAACAGTTTGTATCATCTTGCCGAAAGGTTACGATGTAATCGACATGAGATTTTATTTCTTCGCTTATTTCACTGAAATTATTGGGAGAGGGTTGTCCACCGATGTTGGCAGATGTTGATACGATGGCTTTGCGAAACTGTTGGCAAAGTCGTTTTGAGAAATCTTCGTTTGTTACCCGGATACCTACGCTTCCGTCTTCCGCCAAAAGATTTGGAGCTATGTTTCGCGCTCCGGAATATATGACAGTTGTCGGCTTGTCGGCTAATTCTATTAAATCCCAAGCTATTTCGGGAACATCTTTTACATAAAAATTGATTTTTACGGGTGAGTCAACAAGTATCAGCATCGCTTTGCTGTCGGTACGTTGTTTTATTTCATACACTTTGCGCACAGCTTCGGGGTTTGTGGCATCACAACCTAATCCCCAAATAGTGTCGGTAGGGTAAAGAATTATACCTCCTTCATACATTATTCGGCATGCTTCTTTAATATCTTCTAACATTGTAATGTTATTTTAAATCAGGTTACAAATATACGATAAAATAAACTTTCATATTCGGACATATAAAAAACGAATCCTATTTTATTGGGAAAAATTTATGTAAAGAAGTATTTTTGTCGCACATCTCATCAAGAACAATAGTTATGGAAGATTTTAAATTTTATCATACATTCCCAATACAAATCCGCTTCACCGATGTAGATCGGTTTGGGCATGTAAACAACACTATTTATTTTACTTATTTCGATTTGGGGAAAATAGAATATTTTGCTTCTGCTTGTCCTGTAATGGATTTAAGAAAAGACGGAGTTGTAGTAGTTCATATTGAGACGGATTTTCTTTCGCAGATATTGGCAAATGATCGGATAGCAGTACAAACTGCCGTATCTGAAATAGGAAATAAAAGCCTAATTCTCATTCAACAAATTATTGATACAACTATAAACGAAATAAAGTGCACATGCAAATCTATTCTGGTGGCTTTCGATTTGGAAAGAAAGGAAGCAAAAGAAGTTCCGGAAGAATGGAAAGAAGCGATTTATCGGTATGAAGTGAATAATTGTATTAAGAAATCAAAAAAATAGATGTTCTATCACTATTTTTATTCCTATTGCAATCAGGATAAGACCTCCCCAAACTTCAACGTGCATTTTATGTCCTCCGTGTTTGCAACAAATGCCGAAAAACAATCCGAACAGTGACAAAACAAACGAAACGAATCCGACGACAAAAACGGGATAAAAGATATCTTTTATTTCCAAGAAAGCAAAAGATATACCTACTGCCAGCGCATCAATACTTGTGGCTATTGTCATAGTAAATATTACTTTCAGGCTGGTGAGGTTGAGCTTTTTCTGTTTTTCTTCTTTAAATGATTCCCATACCATACGTCCACCTAAAAAAGCAAGGATAAGGAAAGCAATCCAATGGTCTATGTCTTGCATCAGATGGCTGAAAGTACCTGCTCCATAACATCCGATAAGTAGCATCATTCCTTGAGAAAAGCCGAAAGAAAAAGCAATGGTAAATATCTGTCGCCATAGAAATTTCTTCATAATGAGACCACTTGCCACAGATACGGCAAGACAATCCATAGCCAAACCGATTGCAATTAACCAAACCTCTGCTGTTGACATTTAAAAAGGTAATTTATAGATTAGGGAGTAATTGATAGCCGTATTAGATGAGCCATATATGCCGAATCCCGGCACATACCATGGGTTCCCGTATTCGCTTGTAGAAACGGACGTACGGTATTTCATTCGAATAGACCACCCCATCATAAAATTCCTGTAGACCTGTACCCGTACTCCGGCGACTAGCTCAAACCATTGCATGCTTCCTTTTAATCCGGTGTACTTGTAAGGTAGGCTTTCTCCCCAGACGTCATCCTTAAGGACGGGATTGTTACCGATAGATTCGTTCCATACCGGGTCTTTGACAGACAATTGTTCCACATCATACGAAACGTTACTTATTCCGTACCGTACTCCCGCATACCAATGACTTTCGTCGTTTTTCCGATACCGGGAGTTGTAGTTCATGCCTATTCGAAAATAAGGAGCGTTGCTTTTATAATGCGTACCTGCTTCTCCCCACGCATCCGTTGTTCCGTATCCAATTTCCAACACAGGGAAGAATCGTCTTTTAAGGTTTACATCCACACTGATTTCGGTGCTAAAGAAATCGCTTCCAAGTAAATGGTTTCCTATTCCATAAATATCCATACCTATGTAAACGCCGTTGTATACAGGGATATTTTCTTCGCTTTCCTCCGGCGATTTTGCGTTTTGTGCTTGCAATGAAATACAAACAGGCAACAATAATAGGTTAATTGTAGAAAAGCTGAAAATTTTCCTGACCATTGACATTTGTATTGTTGCTTCGCACGGATATGGAATCTAATAGATGTTTCGTGTATTTTACATTAGTAACGTTTTGCTTCATTTCGTAGCCACACTCTAACGACAAGAAATAAGAGGTATTACGGTGATTTATCGTTATGGTATCTGTTACTTCGTTACTATTGTTATAGTGTAGTACGAAGACGGTGGTTTCTTTTGTGTACCGGAGTGGAAGGGACATATCTTGTACATTTGTCTGAGCATTGATAATGACGGAATCGGTTTCAAGTGCTGTTACGGTAAGTTGTGTAAGCGCTGCTTTATCAATTGTTTTACTTTCAGAATTATAAGTATAGATATAACATCTTAACAGAGAACGTCCGGCAATGGAGCAATCGGGTTCTCCGGCACATGACGATATGCCTGTTCCCACAAGGCAAGCAGTTATCATAATAAACAAAGGATTGTTGAGTACTGTTTTCATAAACAAATTGGTTGGCATTGTTGTTCTCTTTTTCAAATTATCTTTTCTATTTGATAATCATTGCCTCTTCCTACGTTTCGTGAAATCAATTCTCCCAGGAAACCCGTTAAAAAGAGTTGAGTTCCAAGGATCATTGCCGTAAGAGATAGATAAAAGTAAGGAGATTGCGTTACCAACTGGTAAGGCTGTCCCATGTACATGTAATATAATTTGGAAGCACCTACATAAATAGCTGAAATAAACCCTAATACAAACATCAATGAACCGAGAAAACCAAAAAAGTGCATCGGTTTAACACCAAATTTGGAGAAAAACCATAGGGTAATCAAATCCAAATAGCCGTTGAAAAAACGACTAATCCCAAACTTGGTGACTCCATATTTGCGGGCTTGATGAATTACTACTTTTTCGCCTATTTTATTAAACCCGGCATTCTTTGCCAAGTAAGGAATGTAACGGTGCATTTCACCATATACTTCAATGTTCTTGATTACTTCTTTGCGATAGGCTTTTAGTCCGCAATTAAAGTCATGAAGATTTTTTATGCCCGATACCTTGCGGGCAGTAGCATTAAACAATTTGGTAGGGATTGTTTTTGAAAGCGGGTCATATCTCTTTTGCTTCCAGCCGGATACAAGGTCATATCCGTCTTCTGTTATCATACGATACAGTTCCGGAATTTCTTCCGGACTATCTTGCAAATCGGCATCCATCGTAACGACCACGTCTCCTTGCGCTTGAGCAAATCCACAAAATAAAGCCGGCGATTTGCCGTAGTTACGGCGAAATTTGATACCTATTACCGTGTCCGAATGTTGTTTCAATCGTTCCAGTACTTCCCACGAACAGTCGGTACTTCCGTCATTGATAAAGATTACTTCATAAGAAAATTTGTTTGCCGACATTATCTTTTCAATTCGGTCATACAACTCCACAAGAGATTCTTCTTCATTATATAACGGAATAACAACAGATATATTCATAGTTTGTATTGGTTATATAACTATTTTAATTATCTTTTGACGTAATTTTCTTCACAACAAATGGAGCTATGACAAGAGACAATACCGTACAATAAAACACATTTTGAGACATCAAATTTAAGGTTAATTCAATGGGAGTCATGGAACGTATTACATTTACAACCTCTTTCCATTGTGTAATATACTTTTCCATTCCGGAGATATTCGCAAACGCATCACTGTCTAATATTTCGACATAAGTATTTATAATAAATCCTTTGTCTATAAACCGAAAATAGATGTAATGTGCCATTGCTGTCAACAGAGCGGCAAACATGTACATGAAAATCATAAATATCCATGCTCGTAAAAACCGAATCTCTCCTCCACAGACTTTATCCCGGAACATGCGTGCGTAATAATATCCCATAAACGGCACAACAAGTGTCAATCCGAAAAACAAGATTAAAAGAAAAGGATTTGCCAGCCCTAAAGGGAACAAAGAGAATTTCGCTATCCAAAAAAGGCCCATATATGTGCCGAAACTCATAGCGTGCTTTTGTATATTTATTCTGTTATCTGCCATTATATGATTGTTCTTATTTCTTGTGGTTGCAAAGATAAACATATTGTTTGGAAGAGAATAATGATTAGTTTTCGTTCTTACTACAAAGCACAAAATTCATAAAGAAAACACAAATCACACAAAATATTATCCGACGATCATATCTTTATGCGTTTTGTGTTTTCTCTATGAACCTTATGAAGATTTAGACTTATTATGTAGAGGAGTTAAGGTTCCAAAAACTTACAAATTCTTCTGATATACCCGCACATAGTCTATTTCATAAATAGCCGGAAGCTTACTTTCGTCCACTCCTTGTGATCCTCCCCAGTTACCTCCCCATGCCAAATTCAACTTTAATAGAAATGGAACATTGAAGGGCCATGTATTTTTATTTCCCGTTTTGTCGTTCGAAAATTGGAAGTGACGATTTCCGTCCACAAATCCCCAGATATAATCTTCTGTCCATTCAATCGCATAAACATGAAAATCCGATTCAGCCGTTGCTATGAACCTCTCCGCCGTCTTTTGAGTACCTATCGAATGATAGTAGGCTTTACAGTGGATGGATGAGGAAACCCAATTAGGACGGTAACCCACTTCTTCCATAATATCTATTTCGCCGTCGTCCGGCCAAGTCAATTGGTTTGTTTTAGGGAGCATCCAAAATGCAGGCCATGTGCCTCTTCCTTTTGGCAATTTCAGTCGAGCCTCAAAATAACCATATTTCCAACTTTGGGAAGTATTCATACGAATGGAAATCACTTGATCGGCTTTTTTCTTGGCAATGATTTTCAGTGTTCCATTAGTAACAACAGCACAAGTATCCGTTCCTTGAAATCCGGCAACATAGTTTTGAATTTCATTGTTTCCCCAGCCATGACTACCTGTTTCGTAGTACCATTTGGACGCATTAGGCATAGCGGGTTTACCTCCTGTTGAACGTGCATCATTGAATTCGTCTTGCCACACAAGGGTATATCCTTCGGGAACACAAGAAAGTTCGCAAGGAGTTATTGTCTGTTGAACATTGGGATCAGGACATACTACTACCGGTTCCGGTATAGATTCTTCATCCGGGCTGTTACTGCCGCATCCCACTATGAACATGAATAATACTAAAAAAGCGCAATACATATTTTTATGCTGTATGTTAATATAGAATTGTTTATATCAGTTCAAATTCTATTATCCCTTTTATATCGGTGGCTGAAGCTGCAATTATTGCTTCAAACTTGCCCGGCTCGGCTACCCATTGTCCTTTCGTATCATCATAGAAACTAAGAGCAGCTTTACATACGGTGAATGAAACTTCTTTTTCTTCACCCGGAGCTAATTTCACCTTTTTAAATCCTTTCAATTCTTTTACCGGACGGGGCAAAGATGATTTCTTGTCACTGATATAGAGTTGAACTACTTCTTGACCTTCCCGTGTACCTGTATTCTTGACCTTTACGGTGAAGGTAACAGTTTCGTCTAAAGATATTTTCTTTTTATCGGCAATAGGTTTTCCATATTCAAAAGTGGTATAGCTCAATCCATGACCGAATGCAAAAAGCGGTTTTACTTTCTTCTGCATGTCTGCCCAACGGTAACCCACAAAAATACTTTCTTTATAAGTTACGTTGACGCTATCGCCCGGATATTCGCCAAGTGCATGGGCAGCATTGTCTTCTAAACGAATGGGGAAAGTAAACGGTAATTTGCCGGAAGGGTTCACATCACCGAAAAGAACGGAAACCAGTGCATTTCCGGTTTCAGTGCCACTGTACCATGCTTCTACGATAGAAGGCACATTCTTTACCCAAGGCATCGTTACGGCATTTCCACTTATGACAACAACCACCGTATTGGGATTGACTTTTGATAAGGCTGTTATCAACTCGTTTTGTCCGTAAGGCAAATCAAGTTCTTTACGGTCATTACCTTCACAGTCTTGTCCATTGTTCTTGTTCAAGCCGCCAATGAAAAGTATCACATCTGCATCTTTAGCTGCACTCAAGGCTTCAATGCGAAGAGTCTCTGCATCAGTTTTCGTTTGTTTCGGTGCTTTGGCATTTTTCACATCCTGTTCTTTCACAGCGGGCGAAGCATAGCCGGGCAGGTATGTTACTTTGGCTGAGTTGCCGACCCTTTTTTGAATACCTGCCAGAGGAGAAACTTCATATTTCGCTTTCAACGAAGAAGAACCTCCGCCGATAGTCATTCTTTTTACAGCGTTTTCACCCACTACGAGAATGTTTTTTACTTTTGATAAATCAACAGGCAGTACATTGTTGTTGTTTTGAAGCAATACAATACCTTCTTCGGCTATCTTACGTCCGGCAAGTGCATGTTCCTCTGTTCCGAAAGAACCGTAAGGACGGTCTTTTGACATAGTAGTACGGAAAGTCAGGCGAAGGATACGACGAACCTTATCATCCAATTCTTTTATACTTGCTTTGTTGTTTCTCAATAAGTTCAAATATGGATTTGCAAGATAGTAATTGTCGTATGCATTGCTGGCACCCCAATTGAGACCGTTTGTCCAACTTCCGAATTCCATATCAAGACCGTTATGAACGGCTTGCCCGGTATCATGTACGCCTCCCCAGTCGGAAATAACCACACCGTCGAATTTCCAATCACGTTTCAATATATCGTTCAGTAAATATTGATTATGGCAACAATGTTCATTTTTGTATTGGTTATAAGAACCCATGATAGCCCATGCTTTTCCTTCCTCTACGGCAGCCTTGAAGGCGGGCAAATAAATTTCATGCAGTGCGCGGTCGTCTACAATTACATTGATATGTCCGCGATAAACTTCTTGATTGTTGAGTGCAAAGTGTTTTACACAAGTAGCAACACCGTTTTTTTGTACCGCTTGAATATACGGAACCACCATTTGGGAAGATAAATAAGGATCTTCTCCCATGTACTCGAAATTACGCCCGTTCAGCGGAGTGCGGTAAATATTCACACCGGGTCCTAACAGTACGTTCTTGTTGCGATAGCGCGCTTCCTCTCCAATGCTTTTACCGTAAAGGGCAGACATATCGGTATTCCACGTAGCAGCCAGACAAGTCAATGCAGGAAAAGCAGTGCAAGAGTCACTTGTCCAGTTAGCCCCATACCACTCATCCCAAAGTACCTCGGCACGTATTCCGTGCGGACCGTCTGTCATCCAGTTTTCCGGGATACCTAATCTGGGTACTCCCGGGGAACTAAATTTGGATTGTGCATGTGTCATAGCAACTTTTTCTTCCAGTGTCATACGCTTTAGGGCATCTTCTACCCTTTCTTCAATAGGCTTGTCGGTGTTCAGATAAACGGGTTTTTCTTGTGCAATAAGTGGTAAAGCCGTGAACGACACTCCCAATATTAATGTTTTTAATTTCATAAATGATTAATTTAAAAGTAACCGATAAAGTATTTAATTTGTCTTTAATCCTAGCGCCTCGATATAGCCCTTTTGAACTACGCAGTTTTTAAACTTGCATGCTTCAATAAAATCCATCATAGCCTCGCGGGCTACTTCCTGACTGGGTTGAGCTTCACGGATTTCCTTGTAAGTAACTCTTGATGATTCGGAGAATTTAATTATCACATCCCAATTTTCGGGTGGAGTGATACCAACGAAAGATGAATTATTTATCTTCTTGTAGGGCCAGAAAGTCCAACCAATGTTATTTTCTTCCATTGTTCGGCAGAATGCAGCCATCCATTCGTCTTTGTTGTGTCCGATTTCACCCATATACATAGGTAAGTTTACACTATCACGAAAATGGATAAAATTTTGAATAGCTCCCTTAGTTGTCTCTCCTCCGTAACGATGACAAGTGTACATCAGTTTATCATCAAACTTGGAATCCGTAAACGGTTTAAAATTCCCATTCCATTGTGCACCTCCCAAAAGAATAATATGATTGGCATCAACTTCCCGAATGGCTGCCGTTCCTATTTTATAAATGGTTTCCAACTTACCGTTCAATTCTTTCACGTTATTAAAATGTGGAGCAATCGGCTCATTTAATAGTTCATAACCCAAAATAACAGGTTCATTCTTATAATAATCGGCTATTTTACGCCAGACATCACAATATAGTTTCTGACTTGCCAGGCTTTCAAACAACCATGGATAACCATAACTATCGTCAATATTATCACCGGTTTGTCCTCCGGGAGCATCATGCATATCCAATATCAGGTATAATCCTTCTTCTCTGCACCATTTGACAACGGAGTCCATACGAGCGAAACCGTCTTGATTGACGGTTAATCCCATATAATCTTCATCAGTAAAAAGTTTATAATGAAAAGGAAGACGGATAGTATTACTTCCCGTATTTTTGAGAAAGTGAATATCGTCGCGAGTTATATAATTGTCTTTAAATGCTTTCCAGAACTCTGCCGTAAAGTCGGGACCTACCAGTTGGCTGAACATCTCATTAATAAATCGTCCGGAATTTGCTTTACGGAAATTAAACATATAGCCCTCGGGATTCAACCAATTGCCCAAGTTGGTACCCTTGATAAGCAATTTTGTTCCGTCAGGTTTGATTAAGTCGGGACCACTGACAGTAATAAATCTGTTTTGTATGTTTTTCCCTTTGGTCTTTGATTGACCGTAACAGTAACAACTGGTGAATAATAGAATTGTTAATAGAGAAAAGTAAAATGTAAAATGTTTCATGGTCTGTAAATATTAAGATGGGCATTAATTTATTTTTTATTCCAATGGTACGAAGTTACTGCTTTTGCAGGAACGTTGTAACTGAAACTTCTTGTTTTGTCGCTAACGGTTATTTTCTTTTCCTCATCGGTTTCATTCAAAAGAACGAGAGCATAGGATCCATCCCCGTTTACGAAAGCAGAATAAGTAATTCCGCCGGCAGTATTATCTGTTGTTCCGATACGGACAGCGCCCGGTTTTACTACGGCAGACAAATGTCCGATAATGTAGTAGTGTGAGTTGCGAACAATCGTTTTATAGTCCGAGTTATCAATATCCACTGCCCCGTAACAACTACGGCAACCATCTTCACGATTTGGACCAAGGTCGGAGTCGAGCATTAAATTCCACACGATCACCCCTTTACACCAGTTATTGACCGTTCCTAAAGCAACTTCCCGCATGTCTTCCGTTAAGCGTCTTTCCAGTTTACGTCCTCTGTTCCACGTACCAATAGAGGTTTCGGTAAAAACGAGTTCTTTGTCTGCGTGTTTATCGTTGATGTCATTCAATTCTTCACGGTTTCCACCATAATTGTGATAGGCTGCTCCGGCAAGAAAAGAAGCGGCTGTTTCATCTTCATATATTTTTATGGGATAATCTTCCTGGTCGGTCATGTTGTCATAGTTATAATTATGATCGAAGGCGTAAATCTTGGTATTCAAACCGGCTTCCTTAAACTTCGGACCAAGGGCGTCTCTTACAAAAACCAACTGCTCTTCCCAACCCATAAACAGAGAAGCGGAGTTTTTCCGGTTCAGCGGTTCGTTTTGTGGAGTTACGGAATAAATATTGATGCCTTCGGCTGCCATACTTTGTATCCATTTTACAAAGTAAGTGGCATAATCTTGATAATAGTTAGGATTTAGTTGTCCGCTTGTCCAAGAATTGTACGGTTTTAATGTTTTTAAATCTCTTACTTTCATCCAACGAGGGCACGTCCAAGGTGATCCCATGATTTTAAGATTCGGGTTGATAGCCAAAATTTCTTGTAGAATAGGGATTACATAGTCTTTTTCTTCGCTTTGTAAGGCAAAGTTTTCTATTCCCGGAGTGTCGCAACAAGTATATTCGCTCAAAGAAAAGTCGGAACAACCGATAGATATACGGATATAGCTTTGTCCCATACCTTCCGTGTCGGAGAATGTTTCTTTTAGAAACTTCGTTCGATCTTCCGGTTTCATCTGCATCAGGTTATAGGCTGTAGATCCGGTTACGGCTGCTCCGAATCCATCAATTGATTGATAGCGAATGGCAGTATCGAGTGCAATAACAAAAGAGGAGGTATCAATGTTTTTATCAAAAGATACGCTATCTTTAGCAAAATCTAATGAGCGATTGTTGGTAGTAATGTAAACCATTACTTTAGAATTATTGCTGCTACACGCTGTGCAAACAGTGAAAACTATTGTCCAACAAATGAGAAATGGCAATGTAGTTTGAATTTTCATATTGTATTTATTATGTTATATCAATAGTGAGTTTGCTGTTTTCAATCAAAACGTTTGACCGATAAATTATAATTAAGATTTTATGACGAAAATAAGAAAAATAAATGAATAATCTTTGTATAAGATTAATTTAGTGGATATAATGAAGCTTTTATATTTATAAAACATTGATTTATATATAGATATGATGATTGAAGCATACAAAAGAAGTGGATGGGATATAAAAATCAATACTGTTTTTCCTGTTAATTCTTCATTCCAAAAAAACGGGCAAAGTCGTTTATATAATTAATATCATAGATTAATTGGCAAAGGCTTTTTGTGATAAACCTTTTTCATTCTCTTTTGTTATACTTTTGGATTATATAATCATCTAATTTTGTAACATATTTAGCAATTAAATCAATGGATTATGACAAGCTATACAGAACAAAAGAGTAAAAGAATTATTGACATAATATTAGAGGTTTTAAAACGTTCCGATACCGATATTGACAACACCGTTACGGTATCCGAAATAGATATACAGGATGTTCTAGATGAATTAAAGATAACTAACTTTAATTTCAATTACGTTGCTGCACTGAAAAAACGACTGCAATTTGAAGGGTACAAGATAATGTATAAGGATACCAAGATTTTGAAAGTGGAACGAGACAATTCAATACATCTGAATGAAAATGATTTCTCCTTTGAATACAAGTGAAGGAGCAAATCCATTAATAATCAGAGTTTTGCGTTTCCATTTTACCTCTATTTGCACAACTCAATAGATGTTATGATACAGAAGTCGCTAAATGATGTGTATTTGATTTTTTAGTTGATTCTTTCCTGAATGTTAGCTTTTTTTACACGACTCCGCGGGGAAACAGCCCAACAAACCTAATATCCACTAAATAAATGTTACACTTTTTTTGTGTATATCCAAAAATAATCCTATCTTTGCATTGAACAAATAAACGATATGGAAATTGTTTTTGAAAAAGAATACTTGTCAGAACTCTATTATAACGGGAAAGCATCGGATAAAAAACACCGATTTCAACCGGAAGTAATAAAGAGGTACAAACTTCGTATTGAAGCCCTCGAAAGTGCAAATTGCGTTGAAGATTTATTCCAAATCAATGCACTTCATTACGAAGTGTTGAAAAGCGACAAAAAGGATATTTCTTCCATCAGGGTAAACGACCAATACCGTATTGAGTTTACAACAAGCAAGATAGAATCGGAAATTATTGTAACGGTATGTAATATTTTAGAATTGTCAAACCATTATAAATAAAATAATTATGGGAAATTTAGGATATGGATTTTGCCCTACCCATCCGGGTGAATTGCTGAAAGAAGAAGTTGAATATCGAAAGATTCCACAAAGTAATTTAGCAAAACAAATAGGTGTTCCATACACCGCCTTAAATGATATTTTGAACCAAAGGCGACCACTCACCGCCAATACTGCAATGTTGTTTGAAGCAGCATTGGGTATAAATGCCGATTTGCTTATGCGAATGCAGTTGAAATACAACATGCAAGTTGTACGGCAAGACAAATCACTTGCACAACGCCTTGCAGAAATCCGTAAAGTCGCCGCCGTATTGTAATGATTTTTAATTTTAATGGCTCTCGCCCTTTTTACTATCCCATACTATACCTGCCTAAAACGCTTTAAAATGGCTTAAAAACACACTAAACAACGAATATCTGAAAAAATAAAGTTTTTTTACCGTCATGCTCGTTATTGGTAGCCTCCACATAAGAATAGCCCGAACTACAAAAGAGTAATCCGGGCTATACCTCGTCTTGTTGATATACGGTGTTTTACCGTATATCAGTTACTACTTTCTCCATTTATAACTTTTAGTAAATCAGCCAAACTACAATTTCAAGGGTTGTATGCTCCGTTTTCATTTGGCAAATCCTAAATTAGCAGAAACAAACACAAACGGCTGTTTACCATCAGTACACATACAAAGAACGGCTTTCAGCCGTTTCACTACTTCTTTGCTTAAGAAGCGATTAAAAATTTTGACTTCGCTTTTCATATTTGTTTAATACCTCGTCAATGAGTACGACTGAGACCACAAAGCAAAAACTTTGAAAAATTCCCGTCCGTGAAACTTGCATAGGTGGAAAGCCTTAAATAAAATAAGAGCAACCCGGCGTATTTTTAGTAAACAAGACAAACGCATCTTAATTAATTAGAATTATGCCGGATATCAGGGCTTTCCACGTATTCTTTTTTCTCGCTTCTTCCCGTTCTTGTTTACTTTCTTCTTTCCCTTTTTCTTTAGTTTTCTCACCCGTCCCGCTTTCACCGGCTCTTTAGCAATGCCTCGTTCTTCCGTAACTTTATCCTTTTTTAAGTCCCCACTTTTCACTTTCAATTTTCCACTTTCCGCTTTTAACCTCTCCTTTGCTCCGTAACTTGCAGCAGCTTCGTAAGACTTCTCAATGGAACTGTATGTGCGGCACAACACCGTACCGGGAAGCAATACCAACGACTGTGTGGAATATTCTGTACAACGCTTCGTCTTTCGACTGTGAACATACCCCACAGCACCCTCACCTACCTGCTCGTCCGTACATACACATCCATTCTTGGCACGGAAAAGACGTTCATCCACTAACGTATAAAACGGAATACGAGAATCACCCTCCAAAACAAACTCATACAACTTTAATTCTGCATGAGGCATATAAAAGGTAACCTCTCTTTGGGGACGTACCTGCATCAGATACAGGATAGATAATTTATCTCCGTAACGAAGTGAAGCATTGCAACCTACCAAAGAAGAAGAAACCTTTCCCAATGTTGTGGTTTCATCTATCGAAAATCCCGCAGGAAGTTGCAGAGAGGTTACTAACCGATTATCGGAAACTGTTGCTTCTATGGATGGGAGTGTTCCTTCGGAAATGTTGAAGGCATCT